>Ga0265301_10003316_pt1 | contig 17164 bp, 14 predicted proteins | sample AusTroGonzalo_MG_2_FD_193488 | JGI IMG/M metagenome (GOLD analysis project Ga0265301, IMG submission 193488) | Bovine rumen microbial communities from tropical cattle in Woodstock, Queensland, Australia - Gonzalo_04 | ecosystem: Host-associated > Mammals > Digestive system > Stomach > Rumen ... | reverse complement strand
CATCAGCTTCAGAGCTTCAGGCTGCTGGAAGAAGGGATGCAGCTCCACCTGGTTCACCATAGGGGTAATTTCCACAGTCTCGCAGATGTCCGCCAGCACATGCGGATAGCAGTTGCATACGCCGATGGCTTTCAGCTTTCCGGCCTTGTAGGCTTCTTCCATGGCACGGTACGCGCCGATATAATCTCCCATGGGCTGATGGATCAGGTAAAGGTCGATATAGTCCAGACCCAGCTTTTTCAGGGAAGTCTCAATGGCGACCTTCGCTTTTTCATAGCCGGCATCGCTGACCCACAGCTTGGTGGTCACGAAGATCTCCTCACGGGGCACGCCGCTCTCCCGCACCGCGGCGCCGACAGCTTCTTCATTACCGTAAGCGGCGGCAGTATCGATCAGCCGATAACCGGTGGCAATCGCGTCCAGTACTGCCTGTTTGCACACGGCAGGATCGGGTACCTGAAACACTCCAAAACCTTCACGGGGCATTTCTATTCCATTGTTCAGCGTAACGAATTCCATCTTCATTTCCTCCTCTTTTTATCAGCAGCACCTGCTGTAAGATTACCTGGTACGCTATGATTCTATCTGTCGCAGGCAGGAAAGTACAGTGCTTTGTTCGAATAGTAGTATAGATAAAACGCATACTTAGGCCAGGGGAGGACTGTATCATGATCGAAATGTATCTGCTGGAACAGCTGGATGCTTTAGCACAGCATGGAACATTGATTGCGGCCTCTGAAATACTGCACATCACCCAGCCTTCCATGAGCCGCGCCATGAGAAAGCTGGAAGAAACGATTGGTGTGCCTCTGTTTGAACACAAGGGCAACCGTTTGACTCTGAATGAATATGGCCGAATTGCTGCAGAGTACGCCCGGCGCATCCTGGACAGTCAGGATGAGATGGTCAGCCGCATCCGGGCATTGGAACGAAGTAAACGCACGATCTTACTGGGTTCCTGCGCGCCGGGTCCGCTGATGGAACTACCGTCCCTTCTGTCATCGCTTTATCCGGATCTGACGATCTCTACGGAACTGCGAACAGAGGAGGAACTGCTCACAGGGCTGTCGGAGCATGTTTATCAGATGATAATCCTGATCCATAAGCCGGAAAATGCAAACATCCGGGCTCATTTATGCGGAGAGGAGCATTTGTTCTGCGGCCTGCCACTTTCGCATCCGCTGGCGAAAAAAAAGGCCATCTCCTTTTCGGAAATGGACGGTGAAAACTTTTTGATGGCTTCGGAAGTTGGTTTCTGGGATCAGGTTGTCCGCACCCAGATGCCTCATTCAAGATTTTTACTGCAAAACGATCCTTCCGCGCTCTCAGAATTAGTCTCTTCCTCTTCTCTTCCGTCTTTTGCCACAGATATCACCCTGCGTTTATATGGAAGGATGGCAGACCGAGCTTTTATTCCTTTTTCGGACACAGCTGCCATCACTCAATACTGGTGTTGCTGCCGTAAAGAAGAAGAATTGAAATATCTTGCATGGTTCCAGTTGCTGGAAAGAAGAGCAAATACTGCATAAAAGTCATTGTGCCATGGATGGAAAAACGATCCAAGAACCAAGCTAATACCTGCAATCTTCATCCGATATATAAGCATTAATCAGGTCCATGACAATAAAATGAAGTTTTAAAAAGGCTCTCGACCGTCGAAATCCTGCAAGTTTTTGTTGGGCGTGTGCCTTGGCGTTCGTCTGAGATCGTCAAAGCCTTGTGGATCAAGGATGGCGGGCGATTTACTGTTCGTCTGAGTTTGCATTTTTCCATCTGAAATCGCCTGAAAAAGGGGTATCATGTTTGCAAGATGTTTGCAAATCCAACAAAGGCGGTAGGACTTTGAGACCCATCTACCGCTTTTTGTTTGCAAACGGCCCGGAGCCTACTTTGAATCATCGTTTACATTAGTGTTCCTTCAGAAAAATCTGCTCATGGTCTCATACAGATTATCGATAGAAATCGGCTTCTCTGTGAAAGCGTTCATCCCAGCGGCGATTGTGGCTGAACGATCTACTTCGCTCACATTTGCAGAAACCGCAATAATAGGAATTTGGGATTTTACTGGATGATCCATCTGCCTTATCCGCCTGGTCGCTTCGAATCCGTCCATATTAGGCATGGATAAATCCATCAGTATCATATCAAAATACTCATCCGGTGCATTCGCCAGCGTCTCGAGGCATATGGCTCCATCCTCCGCGAATTCCACTTCCGCGCCGGTTTGTTTGATGATCTCACCGACGATTTCCCGGTTGAGCTCAATGTCTTCAACAACAAGAATACGTTTACCGGAGAAATCGACCCGCTTGGTTTCCGGCTTCTCGGTATGTCTGTGAAAATAGGCATCCAGATCCTCCGGCTTCAGCGGTTCGCCCGGCGATCCTCCCTGTACGGCTTTGTGGATTTCCTCGCACCTTTTGAGCAGGTATTGTCCTGATGTCCGAATGGCATCAATATATCGGTTCATCCGTTCCGGATCATCCACCGATCCTTTGATCAAATCAGCACATCCAAGAATAATATGGATCGGTGTACGAATGTCATGCGACATCTGAAAAATCTGCGTTAGACGGGAAGCTGGGCCTTCGTCTACGCAAACCCGTAACAAATCACTAACGGTCACACCAAGTATGTCAGCCAGTCGGGGAAACAGGCTGATATCGGGATAGGAGATATCCCGTTTCCATTTTGAAACTGCTTTATCGGTTATATGAAGCGTCTCCGCAAGGGAGACCTGCGTCAGATGGTTTTGAATTCTCAAGGTGCGTATGTATTCACCGAGTGTCATCTTGTTCAACCTCATCACCTCCAAGCATAAAGTATCATGTGGATGGTGACCGCGCAATCGACTGATGGTTTACAGGTTGATATTGCTTCCCATACGAATCAGAAATTCATCAAAGATAGCATCATTCCCCTAATAATTCCTTGTTTGTACCCATAACCTCACATGTTCTGGCTCCCCATCATACTATCGTGTCAAACTCAATATTCCTGCGCAGTATGACACCTTCGTGAACTCAATTCCCGGAAACTCTTTTTTCATTTCATCGACAACGAAATAGATCTCTTCGTCATCCCATTCATCACCGGCTTCCTGTTCACACTTTTCCAGCTCACTGCGTGTCTGGAAAGCGACATCACCGATCAGGATCTGCCCATTTTCGTTCAGCTGATCCAACATAAGCCGGAGGGAAACCTTTTTCTGTTCATCTGTCAGGTGATGCAGACAGTATGTCGCCACAATGAAGTCATACCGTTGGAGAAGAAGCGGTACTACGAGGCCGTTAATGATATCTCCCTGAAACAGGTGCGCTTCAGGCATTTTTGCGGATGCCAGTTCAATCATTCTGGAAGAAAAATCCTGACCATATATGATGCAGCCGTTCTCATACAGCTTTGTTGTCAGCGTACCTGTACCAAATCCAATGTCCAGTACGGTCGCACCGGGTTTCTCCATAATAATTTGATAGATCCGCCCGAGAATCTCTTTGTACCCGGCAAAAGGATATGAGTTCTCTTCATCAGAAACACCGACTGCCTTGTCATATCCGTCCGCCCATAAATCAAAGCCTTTACTATCAAGCATTGTTGCGTTCTCCGTTCTGCTTCCCTAGAATGTCCGGATGACCTGTAGCCATCACCCTATATCATACCATAGAAAGCTAAAAAGAAAAAACCGCAGAGCCCGAAAATTGGGCCCTGCAGGGAATAGAAGCGTTATGCAAGTCTCAGTTCATCCAGCGTATATCGGATCACTTCTCCAACGGAATCGTCCTAATCCTCCGCTGATGTCATCCGTCATCAATTACCATGTGTTTTGGGGTTCAGCAATAAGATTTCTGTTGAAAAAATAAGCCAGCTTTAGATCGTCGCCATAGAAATAGCATTCAAAATCAATAACAAAATCCGTCAAGCCGTCTTCTTCCGTAGTATGACCGCCCTGTACAAACCATCCTTGCTCGTTCATGTAATGACCGATATTGAAGTGCTGGACAAAAATATGACAGTCGGTATAGCCACAGGACTCCAGAAGAGATTGAATTCGCTCTTTTATTGCTTCATCATGAACAAATGGCTGATCCAGGTCAAATACACCGTTTCCAATCAGTGCCCGTATTTTTTCAAGGGAATCTGCTTGTGCCAAAGCCTCTCTGATTTCTGTTTGTTCAGGGGTTGTATTCCCCAGTGCATCATACATACGATTAGCAATAAAGCGTTCTTCCGGAGACAGTTGATCTGCATACTTCCGGGTCAACTCTTCCCAACGCATTTGACATTCTACTTCTTCAGCCAATGTAAAAGAAATGCTTATAAGCACAACCAGAGCAATAATGATAGAAATACCGGTCAGCAACTGACCGGCATTGCAGTTTTGTGTTCCGAGCTTCCGGCTTGTTCTGCTTTGCTATCCGGCTTCTTCTATGAATGATGCAATATCCAGGATAACATTCTCCCGCACTTTTCCATATTGATTAAAAAAACTTCTTGACAAGATCATTCTTAATGATTTATCATACAATTACTGAAACGTTTAAGTAGTTCGAAGGAGGTGCTTGTATGAAGCGCATTGGCATCAAAGATGTTGCCAAAGAAGCTGGCGTGGCTACAAGCACCGTGAGCTATGTCTTGAATCAAAAAACAACTGAAACAATCAGTGAAGAAACAAAGAAGCGTGTCTTGGATGCTGTGAAAAAGTTGGGTTATGTTCCAAACCTGAATGCCCGTAGCCTTTCCAGCAAGAAAAGTAATTTGATAGGTGTACTGATTCCTCAGACTGAACCAGGGAAAGAGTTTATGTTCTCCAATCCCTTTTATGGGGAGTTGCTTTCTTCTATTGAATATACTGCCCGAAAAAACGGATATCACCTGATTCTTTCCGGTACAGAAGAGGATCAGGATTATTTGCATGTTGCCCAGAACCGCGGTGTTGATGGAATCATTATTGTCGGAACATTCCCCGGAAGCAATCTGAACGACTTGAAATCCATGAATGTTCCGATCGTATTGGTTGATAGTTATGTAAAGGATGAATCTTTCCATACCATCGGAATTGAGGACCGGGAAGGCGCAAAGATAGCAACCGAATATCTGATTCAAAAAGGTCACCGGGAAATCGCTTTTATCAGTGGTTCGATCAGAGAAAACGGCGTGAATATCAAGCGCTATCAGGGATACTGTGAGGCCATGTGCAATGCTGGACTGCTGGTCGATGAGAAAGCGATTTATACCGGTACTGTAGACTATGAATATGGTTTCGAAGCTGCCCATGATTTTATTTCACGTGGAAAGAAACAGACTGCAGCCTTTATCACAGCTGATGTCATTTCCATGGGCGTGATTAAAGGCCTGATGTCTGAAGGACTGAGCGTTCCAGAGGATCTTTCCATTGTCAGCTTTGATGATGTTTATCTGGCACGTATGTCTTATCCATCGATGACTACAATCCATCAGGATATTGATAAAAAAGGTGAGCTTGCGGTCCAGCTGATTCTGGATGCTGCGAAGGCATCTGAGCACCATCACACAGAGCGTATCCTCCCCCTGAAACTTGTTGTTCGCGATTCTGTACTGGAAAGGAAGGAATGATCATGAGCAGAAGTGATATCATCCATCTTCTGCAAATGGAAGATGGCCGGTTGTGCCAGGTTTACCAGGACTTCCACGTACTATACAGAGCTGAAACCACATTGGAAGTAACGGTGCTTCAAGGTACACCACCGCCCGGAAAAATCATTGAATCAGCAGAAATGGAATTGCCGGAGGGATTTAAGCTTTCCCTGACCGGCAATAAAAAAGGTTTCTTACTGAAACGTTTAAGTGACAAGAATTACCAATCAATCGTTTCCGTTGAAAAATATCATGCTGATCAGGATGCCGATGGGCAAATCGTCAGATTCAGACAGGAAGGTCAGCTGAATGCCCGGTACATCTGGGGTACAGGTGAACGCTATCATCAGGTGAATCAACAAGGTAGCTATTCATCGGGAGCTGTCACGGAACAATTCACACAGCAGGGCGAAAAGACCTATCTTCCCATTCCTTTCTTCATGACAGAACAAGGCGTGGGCTGCTTCAGGAACAGTGCAATTTCGGCGGAGTTTAATTTCCGGGACGGCTTTGCTGTCAGCCAGCAAGTTCATGGATCTGCTTTGTCTCAGGATATCTGGTTTTTCGGGAAGCCTTCTGATATTCTTCGTCAATTTGTTCAATATACCGGAGAGTCAATGTTGCCGCCCGAATGGGCCTTTGGTGTATGGATCAGTGCAAACGGATGGAATTGTGACGAGGAAGTTGATAAACAGCTGTCCGCGCTGAAACAATATGACTACCCGGCAGATGTAATGGTTCTTGAAGCCTGGAGTGACGAAAGAACTTTTTATCTCTGGAATAATCATGAGCTTTGGAAAAAACCTGAGGAAACAGTTCAGAATATCCGTAAGGCAGGGCTTCATCTGGTTTTATGGCAAATCCCGGTAATAAAGCGTGAGAAAGACGGAGATCCCGGAGAACAGCTTCAGGCAGATGAACAGGAAGCTATTGAAAGAGGCCTTTGTGTTAAACGTTCCGACGGAGCACCCTATCGCATTCCGGAGGGCCTTTGGTTCAGCGGAAGCCTTCTGCCTGATTTCACGAATCCTGAAACAGTCACATGGTGGTTTGGAAAACGCCAGCATTTGCTGGACATGGGGATCGAGGGGTTCAAAACGGATGGCGGTGAGTTCCTGTATGATCCTGATGTCAGGTTGTTTAACGGTGTAACAGGCATCGAAGCGCACAATCTTTATCCAAGTCAATATATTTCCGCTTACCATGAGTTTATGAAACAAAGTGGACTGACCGGGTTAACCTTCAGCCGAGCCGATTACATTGGTGCTCAGACACGTCCGCTGCATTGGGCCGGAGATCAACTGAGCACCTGGAGTGAGCTGCGAGCCCAGCTTAATGCCGGTATTACCGCCGGATTGAGCGGCGTATTGTTCTGGGGATTTGATATTGGAGGTTTCGCCGGTGAACTTCCGTCTGCGGAATTGTATTTGCGGGCTACCGCGCTTGGATGCTTTTCTCCCATCATGCAATGGCATGCGGAGCCGCGCAGCGGTCAGTTCTTCGCCACACATGAAGACGGGTTTAATAATGACCGCAGTCCATGGAATCTGTCTGAAAAGCTAGGAGATCCCGGCGTTCTGGAGATCGGAATCCTTTTTGCGAAGCTCAGGAAAAAACTGCAGCCCTATCTGATTCGGGAAGCGGAATACTGTGTAGCTTCCGGTCGTCCTCTTATGGCGCATCTCTGTCTCGACTATCCGGATGACGAAACGGCCTGCGCCTGCGAAGACCAATATATGCTGGGCCGCGATCTGATGATCTGTCCCATTACCCAGGAAGGACAAATCAGCAGGGAAATATGGATTCCACAGGGGAGATGGCGTCATTTGTTTACGAGTGACGAGTACTCTGGCAATCAGCATTGTTCTTTGTCCTGTCCTCTGGATGAAGTGATTGTTTTGAAAAGAGGTGACGCGGATGTCTTTGCCTGAGATTCATCCATGGTCAATAAAATATTTGAGCCCTGTCACAGATTATTCGGAAAGCATTTTCGCTGTCGGAAATGGATATCTCGGTATAAGAGGCTTTTCTCTTCAGACTCCGAAACAGATGGCACATGAACATTCCCTGTTTCGTGCCGGTTTCTATGAACCCGTGAAACCGGGGATCACAGACCTTGTCCAGTTGCCGGATACTCTCGGGTTAGTGATCAAAGACGCTGAACCGAAAGCCGTTCATCAGGCACTTGATCTGAGGAACGGTGTGATGAAACAGGAATGGAGAAGCGTAGGACTCACTGTTTCGACAGAACGTATTGTCAGCATGGCTGATCGTCAGCTGATCTGTATTCGCATGAAAATCCAGTCGGATACAGATTGTTCGTTGATTATCGACGCGTCTATGAATGATAACGTCGCCAATCTCCCGGTGCACGATGACCAGATGACAGAAGAATCGGATACAATCCGACTGCTTCAGACCATATCGAAATCCTTTGATAGTCTGGAGATGAAGGCTGTCCACAGCGGACGAATCATACGATTCCTACAATCACTGTTTGTTGACGGTCAACGGTGCAGTGCAGAACAGTTTAAAGTGACTTGTCTGGCAAAAAAAACGTATATTGTTGAAAAGCATGTTCGCGTCCTGTTTGATGGAGAAAATGCAAATAAAGACTGTGTTGATCCCTGGGCAGAAAACGAGAAAGTCTGGAGCAGCCTGTGGAACGATTGTGATATACAGATGGATACCACGGAAGAAATACAAGGTGCGCTCCGTTGGAACATCTTTCAGATGCTGTGCAATAACGCTCCGGATTCTTCCGCGTTTTCTATTGGAGCGAGAGGCCTGACACATGGACGCTACAAAGGAAACTGCTTCTGGGATACAGATATTTTCCTGCTTCCATTTTTCTGCTGGCAGCGTCCGGAAGCAGCAAAAAACCTTGTACGTTATCGCGTCAGTCATCTTCCGGAAGCACAGGCGCTGGCAAAAAAACAAAATGTTGCGGGTGCACGGTTCCCATGGATGTGTGCTGTGGATGGAACGGAACAATGTGAAAGCTGGGATATTGGCCTGTGTGAAATCCATATTACTGCGGACATTGCATACGCGGTGGTTCAAGCATGTCAGATTCTTGGTGATCAGCTAACACCTGAGATGCAAAAACTGCTGCTTGAGACTGCACGTTACTGGAAGAGTCGTTTTACATGGGAAGAAAACCGTCAGCAATATTCCTGCTTTTTTGTAAAAGGACCGGATGAATACTGTGGCGCAGCGATTAATAATACTTATACGAATTATATGGCCAGGAACAATGTTGAGCTTGCACTGCAGTTTTCAGAACATCTCATGTCAGATCAGGAGAAAAGCGAATTTCGATTCTTCGCAGATCATATTACCATCCTGTATGACGCTGACAAAAGTCTGTATAAGCAGGACGAACTGTTTGACCGTATGGAGCCCTTGCCCACAAAGCGGGAAAACGCCGAACCACTTTACCGAACCGTTTGTTTTGACCGGATGCAACGGTATAAAGCACTGAAGCAGGCGGATCTTGTTCAATTGATGGTCCTGTTCCCGGACAAATTCTCAGAGCAGGAGAAGCTGGCTGTGTGGAATACATATGAACCTCTGACTGTTCATGACAGCAGTCTGAGCTTCGGAGTGCATGCACATCTGTCATCACAACTTGGATTACACGATCAGGCATGGGAGTATTTCACCAGATCTCTTATGCTTGATTTGCGGGATATTCTTCATAATACCGGCCGCGAAGGAGTACATATGGCATCACTGGGAGCGACCTGGCAGGCTCTGGTATATGGAATGATAGGACTATGGACAGATCATAACGGAATCACATCAAACGTTCAGCTTCCTGAGGAAGTTAAATCCGTCTCATTCTCTGTCTGGTATCACGGCACCAGGTACAGAATTTCAGCGGATCATCAGTCTGTGGCCATTGTAAAGGAGGAGTGATACTGTGTATATTCCCAACACTGCCGGCAAGCGAAGAGCGACAGCTGTTTTTCTGCTTCCTTCGATGATTGGCGTGGTTGTCTTTTGCTTGCTCCCGATTCTGGCATCAGCTGTATTCAGTGTCATGGATTATGATCTGTTGATGCCGATGAACACAATGAAATATGTTGGCTTTAACAATTTTGCACGGATTCTGACGGGCAGTGAGTTTCCGAAAGTGCTTGGTCATACATTTACCTATCTGATCCTTTACCTCCCATTGATTCTGATAACTTCCGTCGGACAGGCCCTAATCCTGAACAAGAGCTTCAAAGGACATGGCCTTTTTCGGACAATATGCTATACGCCTGTTATCACATCCTGGGTCGCGGCTGCTGTTGTATGGCAATGGGTTCTCAGCGGGAAATATGGCTTACTGAACCAAATGCTTTCAACCTTTGGAATCACTGGACCCGCTTGGTTGAACAGTAAAGAATGGGCAATGCCGGGTATCGTACTCGCTGCTGTCTGGAAGGATACCGGTTATTATGCCCTGATGGTGCTGGCCGCCTTAAAATCCATTGATCCAAGCTGTTATGAGGCAGCAGATATTGACGGAGCGAACGGACTCAGGAAACTGACCCGTATCACATTGCCTTTGATTTCTCCGACGCTATTCCTTCTGATTGTCATCAATATCATTTATGGACTTCAGGTGTTTGATTCCGTACTGATCATGACCAACGGCGGTCCCGGCGGAGCGACAACCGTTTTTCTGGAACGAATTTATAAGTATGCCTTTAAGCAGTACAAAATGGGACTGGCCAGTGCCTATTCATGGATACTGTTTGCTTTGATTCTGATTTTTACAGCAATCCAGTTCCGCCTTCAGAGAAAGTGGGTGAACTATGATGCGTAATGCAATTGCCCCACGCAAGTTCATTCGCGGTACACTCTTCTATCTGATGCTGATTGTGATCATCCTGTGTACGATTCTTCCTTTCGCATGGATGGTTTCGTCCTCATTCAAGGGATCTGAAGCCATCCGGACAATTCCGATACGGTGGATTCCGGAACGTCCCACACTGGAGGGTTATGAACGGGTATTTAACATGCAGGGGTTCTCGTTCGCTCGATCCAGCCTGAACAGTCTGATTCTGGCAATTGCCTGTACTATTGTTGCCGTTGGTTCTGCAACGATGGCCGCCTTCGTTTTTTCCAAGCTTCCTTTCAAAGGGAGTGGGAAAATATTTGGATTGTACCTAGCGACCATGATGATTCCCGGAACGGTAACCATGGTGCCGAATTATATCATCCTTCGCACGCTTGGTTTGTTGGATACGTATACGGGACTGATCCTTCCATCCCTTGCCAATGCCTTTGGCGTCTTTCTGATGCGGCAAAGCATGATGAGCGTCAATGACGCGTATATGGAATCAGCTTACCTGGATGGTGCTTCGTTATACAGGATCTTTTTCCAGATTATGCTCCCAATGGTTATGCCGACATTATCCACCATGATTTTGCTTTCCTTTATGGGCAGCTGGAACAGCTATCTCTGGCCTTTGATTGTGCTGACATCCACAGATAAACAGACACTTCAGGTCGTGCTCGGCAATATGAACGGCATGTACAAGAACAACGAGCATGTGCTGATGGCGGGAGCTGTTCTCACGATTCTTCCGATTCTGGTGGTCTATCTGGTGACACAACGTTATGTAGACCAAGGCATCAGTCTCGGCGGACTTAAATGATGAATGTAAACGCTGCGCGCGCGTTTGCAAATATTGTAAGGAGGCTATCCCAATGAAAAAAACTGTCACACTGTTCCTGGTATTGGTCCTGGCGCTGACGCTGACGGTCTCCGCACTGGCAGAGCCGGTAACCATTACCTACGCACACTTCTCTGGCGCAGGTGCGCAGGAAGAAACGCTGAAAAAGATGATCGCGGTCTTTGAAGAAAAGAATCCGGACATCAAGATCGACCTGCAGATTACCGGTTATGATGATTACTTTACCAAACTGGCAACAACGGTAGGCGGAAATAATGCTCCTGATGTGTTCGAAATGAATATGGAGAATTATCTGGCCTATATGCTGCGTGGCGCATGTGCGGATCTTACCGGTATGGTCAATGCGGACAACTACTCCGCGGGAACCCTGGAAGCTGTTAGCTCTGATGGAAAGCTCTACGCAGTACCTATGAGTTTTTCTACCTGCATTCTGATCTACAACAAAGCGCTCTTTGACCAGGCAGGAATTGCTTACCCGAATAACGAATGGACCTGGGCAGACATCCAGACCGCTGCGGAAGCGATCAAAGCCCTTGGTGATGATATCTGGGGTTTCTATCAGCCCATTTCCTACAACGAGTTCTACAAATCCGTCAAAGGAAATGGCGGAAGTCTGTTGAATGATGACTATACTGCCTTTACTGTAAACAGCCCTGAAAATGTCGCTGTTCTGGATGCAATGCTCAAGCGTGTACGCGGTGAAAACCACGTACAGCCCACCGCTGAAGAAATGGCAGGACGCGGCGACTGGGATCTGTTCACGGAAGGCAAACTGGGCATGATCATCACCGGTATCTGGGCTTTCCCGACTTTCACGGAAAAGTGCAGCTTTGACTGGGACATCGTTGTTGAACCTGGCTACGCAACCAAGAGCACCTTCTTCTTTGCGAATGTAAACTGTGTCTCTCCCTCTAGCGAAAAGAAGGAAGCCGCGGCAAAGTTCATCGACGCAATGGGATCTGATCCTGATATTGTACAGCTGCGTCTGGATGCCAGCTGGGAACTGCCCACGATCGCTGATCAGAGCAAACTGACCCAGTATCTGGAAGTAACTCCTCCCGCAAACCGGGCTGCTGTATTTGACAGCATGGATTATGCCGCTGCTCCGCCTGCTCTGAAGGAATCCGGCGCGGCCAGCGAGATCATTGGCAACGTGCTCAGCACGCTGGAAATGAACGATATTTCCGCTCAGGAAGCCCTGGATGATATTCAGTCTCAGCTGGAAGATGCTGGCTTACTGTAATCATCCGTAGACAACAGATGTGGAGGGGGAAGGTGATTCTGCCTTCCCCCTTTTCGGAACGGAGGAAATTATGGATTATCAGGTTACAGGAAATGAATATGTTTCTTTGCCGACAATCAGGGAGAAAGATGGTTCCATAGAAAGCATCTCCTGTTTGTATATGGCGGTCAAAGGAATGCTTGAACTGAAAGGAAAAGACTATTTCATTCAGCCATACGTTTCCTGTGATGACCGGCTTCTGCCGCTTTGCCCTGAATGGAACAGAGAGCATTTCTGGATTCCTTCCTTTATATCTTCCTGTGATGAGATATCATTTCACTGTACTTATCTGAGCCCTATCGGTGAACGCGGGTTTGCTGTCCGTCTGGAGGCTCGGAATCAATCAGATGCACGACACCAGATCACAATTGGTGTGCAAGGTGATTGCTCTGAATTGCTTCATACTGTGAACGAGAGTTTATCCCTGAACCAGGGAAAATCCATGATTCCTTCTAACTGGAATAATATGTTTGTATTTCAGTGCGTTCCTGGAGTACCGCTTATTGCTTTTGCGCCTGTAATCAGTGATCACTCTCCATTCAGTGAAGTTGATCAGGGAGCGGAATGGGAGCAAAATGGTTTCTCCTATGCCATTCATAGGACCACAGTATTACAACCGGAGGAAGCATTTGGCCTTGATTTGTTCTTTGGTGTTGGATATGAAGAAGTTGCCGCGACAACTTCAGCAAAGGAAATGCTCCGGCAGGGCTTTGATACACTGCATCGGCGGATGGCGGACTGGCTTTCCTCCAGAGAGAAGCATGCCAGCAATCCGGCAATTAACACGATTTTGAATACAAATCTGTTTTTCGCTTTCTTCTTCGCGTCCGGACGAACGATTGATACAGAAGAACTCTGTATGATGACGTCTCGCAGCCCGCGGTATTATGTTTCCGCGGCTTATTGGGATCGGGACAGTCTGTTATGGGCATTCCCGGCGATTCTGGAAGCGGATCCGTCTTATGCCAGAGAACTGCTTCTGGCAGTGTTTCGCAGACAGAGCCGCAACTTTGGTGTGCATAGCAGGTATATTGACGGTACTGTGTTGGAACCCGGTTTTGAACTGGATGAATTATGCGCACCGGTGATCGCTTTGGAGCGATATATCTCCGCGACCGAAGAGAGTGAGATTACTAAAAACGTGGAAATATCGGAAGCTCTGAGAAGTATTGCAAGAAAACTGGAAGAGAGAAAACATCCGAATATTGATTTGTACAGTACATTTCTTCAGCCTACAGATGATAAACACAACTACCCATTTTTGACTTATGACAACATGTTGGTATGGAAAACATTGAGTATTCTTGGGAAACGGACTGGCAGATTATCGCTGAAACAACAGGCAGAACGTGTTCAATCGGCAATTGAGAAATATTGTGTATTTGAGCATGAAGGAAAGCAAATCTATGCCTGGTCTGTGAATCTGAAGGGAAATTGGGATATCTATGACGAACCACCGGGAAGCCTGCAAGTTTTACCGTTTTATGGATATTGCGATATGAACAACCAGACCTGGACGAATACAGTCCATCTGATTCGTGATAAGGAATACTCATTATCCTTTGCTGGGCACGCAATTGCGGAAATTGGCTGCAAGCACGCACCACACCCGTGGATTCTCTCCATCTGCAATAGCCTTCTTGCAGGATATACAGAAGATGCGTTCCAGCATTTGTTAGCTACAAAGATGGATAACGGAATCGCCTGTGAAAGTGTAGACGAAGATACAGGAGAATGCACGACTGGGGCTGCATTTGCAACCTGTGCAGGCTTCCTGGCATATTCTATAAGTAAAACCCTGAAATGTTGATTCTACAACTCGAATAGTAAACAAAAAAACTAAACAGTCGTCTTGCATGGTGAGTTATTGCCATGCCTTTGTTTCTGCTACTTGTTTATCTGAATAAAACCTGAATGGAGAAGAGAATTAATGAAATACAAAGGTATCATCTTTGATTTGGATGGTGTTATCTGTAACACCGATGAATATCATTACCTCGCATGGAAACAACTGGCCGACCGTCTGGGAATTCCTTTTGATCGGGAACGAAATAATCTGCTTCGTGGAATCAGCCGTATGGCAAGTTTAGATATCATTCTGCGCAACAGCAATTATAGCTTTTCTGACGAAGAAAAAACAGCACTAGCCAAAGAAAAGAATGATCTGTACCGTCAATTGTTGAATCAAATGACACCGGATAATCTTTCTACAGATGTTAAAGACACACTTGAAAAATTACGGCATTCAGGGCTTCAATTGGCAATCGGATCGTCAAGCAGAAATACTCCTTTGATCCTTGAACGGCTTGGACTGAACGACTATTTTGATGCTGTTATAGATGGAAACAGTATTACTAAATCAAAACCAGATCCTGAAGTGTTCCTGAAAGCATCCCAAACACTGAAGTTGGCACCGGCAGAATGCCTTATTGTGGAAGATGCACACGCCGGGGTACAGGCTGCTGTAGCTGGAGGTTTTGACTGTGCAGCAATGGGAAATGCCAAGGATGATGATCAAGCCGTTTTCCATATCAATCATTTCTCAGAATTGTTGACCATCTGATGAAACTGACACTCTTATATATCTACTGGCACAATGGCCTTGTATTTCAGGAAAAAGCAAGAGGCAGCCGCAGCTGCCTCCTGAGCAATGATTATTCATTCCTGTGAAAAGAATGCCATGCATTCCTCCAATGTAAACCCTTCCAGCTGAATCCTTTCATATTGAAACTCTGTTGTTTCTCCCAGAAGCTGTTCACCCGGCTTGGTTTTTACAACAACCGGTTTGTTCAGCATTCTTATTGCTATCAGTCTGGTGTTCATTCCAAGGTTGATAAAAACCGCTTTATCCATACCCGGTATCTCAACAGATTGTGCCGAATGTTCCTCCCCATCTATGACTGCGAATTGGAAGCTGTTGTCTTCTGAGATACTTAATTCTGACCGGATTGTATGCCAGTATTGATTGTCATCGTGATACAGATCTCTATTCTTATCCTTAAATTGGATTGAATAACCGATAACGACATCGTAAGCGGGATCGACTGTATACTGCTTCAGTGTGAATTCATCCACTTTTTCCTCACTGATCAGTGTGTATTCTCCTTCAGCTAGGCAACCATAGGTCAGATCCACTGAAAAGGAGTCCTTCTCAGCTATATTGTCGGGCAACACTATACCGGTATTATAATCAATTCCCTTAAGCGAATCTGTTTTTCTGTGCCTTACCCGGGATGATCTGGGAGGTGTTCCATTCCACTCAATGATAGGAAGGACATCATCCGGAGCGGAGTTTAGTATTTTACGTATTCTGTTCATTGGATTGCTCAGCGGATCCGGTACGTCAATAGCGGCATTCTGTTCGGCGGCAGTTTCTCCCTGCCAGTTTACTGAAATGAATTTTTGTACATATTCTGTTGCAGCAAAGGCAATGGCAGCCAGGGAAACCAGTATGGCAATGATCAGCCCTACAGATATCTTCCTTTTCATAACAATTTCATCCTTTCCCGGAGAAGCCGCCATGAGAAAAGAACGATGCGTTTCATCCGGAATTGCTTCAGTCAAACTGTTCAGCCGGTCGCGAAGTTCCTGTTCGGTCATTATGGCTCCTCCTTTCCGTTCCACTCCACACGAAGTGCTTTTCGCGCCTGGTGCATCCGGTATTTGACGATTCCGACGGAAATGTTCTGTACCTGTGCGATCTCTTCCAGGGAGAACCCTTCCAGATAATGCAGGATCAATGGCACCCGCTGCTTCTCCGGAAGGCTCTCCAGCATCAGCCGCGTTTCCAGTTCATTGCTGTCCGGTGCCGGCTGATCAGGTATGGTATCCGTTACAATCATTCGCATGGCTTTTCTGTGAATTAACCTGCATTCATTGATCATAATTCTTGTGATCCATGTTTTGAAAAACCGCTCTTCCCGTAACCGATTGCGATGCAGCCAGGCTTTTAGGGCTGTTTCCTGCATCGCGTCCTGGCGGTCAGATTCGGAGCGCAGAAAAGCACAGGCGATCCGGTGCAGCATCTGCTCGCTTTCCAGCAGCTTTTGTGTGAATAGTCGTTCTTCCAACATAGTGAACCTCTTCGAAGGGGATGATTGTCATGACACAAATTAGATGCACGGGTGCAAGGAAAAGTTAGGACTCTATAAAAATATATGGAAGATAAAATCATTACAAGGAACATTTTATCCAATATTGCATTTTCAGGATAAAAATCGTCTAATGAGTGAAAGGTGGTGAGGTCGCCATGGAAACTGTCAAGGGCCCTGACAGTCCGGAAAGAATGCTTGAACACATGGTTGACCTGTATCAGCTTCCGCTTCTTCGACTCTGTTATGCCTATCTGCATGACGAAGAACTGGCAAAGGACGCTGTGCAGGAAACATTTTTAAAAGCCTATCGGAACCTGAATCGTTTTGACAGGAGATCATCTGAAAAAACCTGGCTGAACCGGATCGCAATCAACACATGCAAGGATATGTGTAAAAGCGGATGGTTCCGGCATATGGACCGGAGAATCACGCCGGATATGCTCCCAGAGACAGAAACCCGGCCTGAAGAAACAGATGAGAGC
>Ga0265301_10003313_pt1 | contig 17166 bp, 17 predicted proteins | sample AusTroGonzalo_MG_2_FD_193488 | JGI IMG/M metagenome (GOLD analysis project Ga0265301, IMG submission 193488) | Bovine rumen microbial communities from tropical cattle in Woodstock, Queensland, Australia - Gonzalo_04 | ecosystem: Host-associated > Mammals > Digestive system > Stomach > Rumen ... | reverse complement strand
TACTTTTAGGACCGCCCGAGAGGTTTTGACCTCCCCCATCGCGCGGGAACTGCCTGATTCTAATGAGAGGAGAGCGATTCTAAATGGATAAAGAAGTAGAAAGTCGTATTAAGAAAAAGAAGGCAAAACTTAACAAACTCTATAAGAACCTTCCGAAGGATCGTCTCGATCTTGCCAAAGATCTGATCGACCGCGCAGCTTACATGATCGTCTCTCTCGAGGATATGGAAGAGCGGATCTATCAGGACGGCCTCATGATGAAGATGGACCAGGGAAAGTACGAGATAGACAGAGCACACCCGCTGCTCACTTCTTACACATCGATGGTTAAGTCGTATAACACGACTATCAAACAGCTAAACGAGTTCCTGCCTCCTACGGATGCAGCTGTCGCCGGTCAGGCACTGATGACATTCGCTACTAAACCGAGAGTACAGACTCGCGGATGAATTACGTCCGGGAATATTACCAGAAGATATTTTCTGGCGAGATCCTGACGAGCAGAAGAGTCCTAAAAGTTTATGGCAGGCTCGTAGAGGAGATGGATGATCCTACCTCTGAATATTACTTTGACGAAGAGGTCGGCGAGAGGCCGATCTCTTTTATTGAGACCTTCTGCAAACAGTCTCAGGGTGTCATGGGTGCTCCGCTGGAACTCGAATTGTTTCAGAAGGCATTCATACAGCTGTTGTTCGGATGGTTAGAAAAAGAGACAGGCTTCAGGCGCTTCCGGGAAACGATGTTCCTGTGCGGACGTAAAAACGGAAAGTCGACTCTGCTGTCAGGCATTGCACTTTACATGCTGATAGCGGACTACGAAGGCGCAGCTGAGATCTACTCAGTCGCAACAAAGAAAGACCAGGCTAAGAAAGTTCTTACCGAAGCGGTCAACATGGTTAAGCAATCTCCGGAGCTGAGAGCTGTCGTTAAGAAAAGACGAAACGACATCTACTTCCCGGCGACGTCTTCGATATTCGAGGCACTTGCTTCAGACTCGAATACCTTAGACGGTCTTAACTCTCATGCAGTCATTATCGACGAGTTGCATGCGATCAGAGACAGAAACCTCTACGAGGTAATGAAGCAGAGCACATCTTCCAGGTCTCAGCCTTTGGTAGTCATGATTACTACGGCGGGTACCGTAAGAGAGTGCATCTTCGACAACATGTACGAGTTCGCTTGCCAGGTAGCAGACAGAGAGAAGATCGATAATACTTTCCTTCCTATCCTCTACGAACTGGATAAGCGAGACGAGTGGACAGATCCTCTTATGTGGGTTAAGGCGAATCCGGGACTTGGAAAGATAAAACAGTTCAAGACTCTCGCCAATTTTGTCGAGAGAGCAAAAGACAATCCGGCAGATCTGCCCGGAGTTCTTTGCAAGGACTTCAACATCAGAGAAAACGAAAGCAATGTTTGGCTGTCGTTCGACGACATCAAGATCGAAGCTACTTTTGAGATGGATGAAGTCTATAACACATACGCGCTCGGAGGTTGTGACTTATCAGCCACGACAGACCTTACGTGCGCGACGCTCCTGATCAGAAAACCGGGCGACAAAACAGTCTACGTCCTGCAAATGTACTTCCTCCCTCAGGCGAGGATCGAAAAACTCGACAAGAAGAACACACAGGAAGCTCCATATAAATTGTGGGCCGATCGTGGACTGCTCCGGATCTGTGAAGGAAACCGAGTCAACTTCTCTGACGTAACAGCCTGGTTCTGTCAGATGAGAGATGAATATAAGATCGACTGTGTCAAGGTCGGATATGACCGTGCTCTTGCAGGTTACTGGGTAGACGAAATGAAGAACAACGGCTTCATGATGGAATCCGTTGCTCAAGGTCCGTTCACCTGGTCACAGCCTATGCGTGAGATGGGCGCCGCACTTGCGGATAAGACAGTCAACTATAACAAGAACCCTATGCTGGCATGGTGTCTTTCAAATACCGCTGTTAAGAAGAGCGGCCTGAATAACATCCAGCCTGTGAAGATTACTGACAAGCGCCGTATTGACGGCGCGGTATCTTTACTCAATGCGTGGGTAGTCTATGTCAAATACTACGACGATTACATGTATCAAGTAGGTTAGGAGGAAAAAGAATGGCAGAAAGGAGAGGTCTCTTTGAGACTGTTTTCGGAAAACCGAAAGCTCAGGATAACAAAAGCTATACCGCTTATCAGCTGTTAAGCAGCTATCAGAGTTCTTTCGTACCGTTTTCCGGTAATGCTTGGGATGTAGGCACTGTCAGAGCTGCTATTCATTCCTTTGCAAGAAGAGCTGCGTGCGTGCAGCCAAAACACATAAGACGAGCTGACGGAAAGATAATCGATATCACAGGTGGCATCAATTATCTGCTCCGCACAAAACCGAATCCGTATTCAACGGCATTTAAGTTCTATTACAAGATAGCGACTGACTACAAGCTATATAACAATTCCTTTGTATTCCCAGTTTGGGCGACTAACGGAAAGCTTGAAGCTCTGTACAATGTCAATGCTTCAAAGGTCAACCTTCTGGACTACCACGGCGAGATGTATGTGCAGTTCACATTCTATGGCGGAAAGACATATACATTTCCTTATACGGAAGTCATTCACATAGGTTCCATGTACGGAAACAACGATATCTTCGGTTCTGATAATCTTGCGATCCTTCCTGTTTTGGACACGGCTAACACATTTAATCAGAGCATGAGCAAGTTCGCCGAGCTCGTAGCGATTGTTCGAGGCATCCTTGAGGTTAACGCTTCAACTAAAGACGAAGACCTTAACGCAAAGCGCGATAAATTTATCAAAGATAATCTCAAGATGGAAAACAACGGCGCCGGAGTTATTGTTACGGATCAGAAGTACAAGTACACTCCGATCCAGGATAAACAGACACCTATCCCGGAAGGGCAGCTCACGTACATCAAGAACGAAATCTACGACTATTTCGGAACGAATGAGAAAATCGTCCAAAACAAGGCAAATTCCGAAGAGGAGGATTCCTTCTATGAGGGCGAGATCAGACCGTTCCTGCAGCAGCTCGAACAGGCTTTCACTTCCTGCCTTTTTACTTCTAAGGAAATCGGTTATGGCAACGAGATAGTCGCTGAAGGCGATAAACTCCAGCATGCGAAGCTCTCTGACAAGCTTAATGCTGTTAAATATCTGTCTGATATCGGTGCTCTTGAGATTGATCAGGCGCTTACCACACTCGGATTCCCGCCGATCGGAGGAGAAGAGGGAAAGAGGCGAGTCCAGACACTCAATGTTGTTAACGCAAATCTGGCTGATAAGTATCAGCTTGGAGACGACGAAGACGACGAAGACGACGAACCGGAGGATAAAGATCCTTCCGAAGAAAATAACCCTGATGAGGGCAAGGAGGAAGAGGAAGATGTATAAGCCTAACGAAAGAGAATACAGAAGCTTTGGTTCATTTGAGACCAGAGCTTCTGAGGAGTCTGATAACAGTCTTGTTATCAGAGGCTTGCCGATCGTATTCAATAGAGAAACTGTTCTCTGGGAATATGCCGGCATACAGTATAAGGAAAAGATAGATCCCGGCGCCTTAGACGGATGTGACATGTCGGATTTCATTTTTAACAGAAACCACGGCATGAACGACGCGACAGTATATGCCAGGACACGAAACAAATCCCTTGAATGGGATATAGGAAAGGACGGTCTCAACATCCGGGCGTTACTGGATCCCGAAGACCACAGACACGTAGATCTCCATAGAGACATTAACAAAGGGCTCATCGACAAGATGAGCTTTTCTTTTGTCGTTAAAGAAGAGGCTTACGACGTCGACACACATGTCAGGACGATCCTTTCCATCAAAAAACTCTACGATGTCTCAGCCGTGGATTTCCCGGCTTATGACGATACAAGCATTACGGTAGCGAGGAGCAAGTTCTCGGAGGAGTACGAGAAGGAGTTCAGGGAGCTGGAGGAGCGCCGCCGCAAGATCCTGATGCTTAAAACATTCTGCTAAAAAATAAAAGGAGAAAAAGTCATGAAAATTGAAATCAGAATGAATGAAATCAAGGCACGCAAGCTTGAGATCCGTTCTCAGCTTGACAACAACTCTGAGGCAGACCTCGAGGCTCTCGAGAAGGAACTCCGCCAGCTTGACGAGGAGTATGCTGAACTCGAAAAGAGAAAGGCGATCATTGACGGCCTTAACTCTGGATCTCTCGAAGCTACTCCTATCGTTAACCCTGTAGCAGCAGAAGGCAGAGCGACAGATACAGAAAAAGAGTATCGTACAGCTTTCTTTAAGAAACTTCAGGGCAAGGAACTCACAGCTTCTGAGCAGAGAGCAATCGACAGCTCAGACGTTCCGGGTGCTATTCCTACAGAGACAGTTAACGAAGTCATCCGCAAGTTGAAGCAGCTTGTACCTCTCTTGAATGAGGTTACTTTGCTTCATGTTAAGGGCAACGTTTCCTTCTGCGTAGAAGGCACAAAGAATGCCGCAACTCTCCACACAGAGAACGCTTCCATCTCGGCTTCTGACGATACACTCGTTACAGTTTCCCTTGCTGGCTACGAGATCGTTAAGCTTATCCGCATCTCTAAGACTGTTAAGACAATGAGCATCGGAGCTTTCGAGTCTTGGCTCGTTGATATGATCACAGAATCTATCGGCGAGAAGATTGAGGACTATCTCGTCAATGGTACAGGTTCTTCTCAGCCTCAGGGTATCGAGAAGGCTAACACTTGGGTTAACAATTCCACCGGTATTACTTGGGCTGGCGGTTCTCTTGCTGATGTTGATATCACAAAGACAATCGGATTGCTCCCTGGCGGCTACGACAGAAACGCTAAGTTCCTTATGTCTAAGAAGACGCTCTGGACAAACGTTATGCCTATCCGCGACGACTCCAAGTCTCCTATCGTAAAGGAAGATGCTGGCAAGGGATTCCTTATCCACGGTTATCCGGTTCTCCTTTCCGACAAGGTTACTGCAGGCGTTATCTATTTTGGCGACTACAAGAAGGTTGTTGCTAACCTCGCAGAAGATGTAAACGTTGAGTCTTCCGCTCATTCCGGATTTGGATCCAACGCTATCGATTATAGAGGCACTTGCATCTTTGACTCTAAGGTCGCTCTGGGTGAAGCTATCGTTAAGCTTGCAGCTTCTTTCTGATAGGAGGTGGCTGACATGTCTAAATGGCCTAATGAAATCGGAACCGATGTATTCGGACTCACAATGCCTTCCAAGCAGCTCGCACAGCTTGAGTGGACCGCTGAAGAAGCAGCTGCAAATGACGCAGATGCTATCATGACCTCAAAGGCAGGAAAGACATCTAAGCAGACGATTTCTTCCGGTCTTGAAAATCCGCCTTGTGTAAGAACTCTCACAGTTACTGCAGGCGGTACCGCAGGCGATATCAAAGCCAGCAAGGTCAAGATCATAGGAACAAACTACGCTGACGAAGAAATCAGTGAAGAGTTCCAGCTCACAGCTGATACAGCCGGAACTATTGCCGGAGTTAAGGCTTTCAAAACTGTTAAATCAGTTGAGATTCCTGCTCAGGATGGTACAGGTTGCACATTCACGGTAGGTACAGGATCAGGCTTGGGCCTCCCTGTTATCTTTGATGCTGCTCCTCTTTTCATTGCTACTTTCAACGGTTCTGCAGATGCAGGCGCCATCACAGCTGACGACGATGAGCTTGAAAAGAACATCTACACATCTAACAGCTCTCTTAACGCTAAGACTGTTAAGCTTTTGATGGCTCTCTGATAGGAGGCAATTATGGCGAGTATATCTGAACAGTATATTCTGAGCATTCGCAACGCTTTACGCATCAGACATACCGCTCTCGACGATGAGATCCGCGACCACATCGAGGAAGCAAGAGCAGACTTGATCCTGGGCGGAATCCTCAAGTCAAAAGCAGAAGACGAGACGGATCCTCTTATAAAGAGGGCCGTCCGTACCTTCTGTAAAGCAGAGTTTGGTCTTGACAATACAGACAGCGAAAAGTACAGAGAATCCTACGACATGATCAAGAGGCACTTAATGCTTTCTGAGGAATATACAAAGGAGGCTGACGATGTTTAAGGATGTTGGCTATTTATGCACCGAAGTAGAGGCGCTGGATAAGTTCAACAAGCCTTATAAAACATACGAACGCACTCTCGTTTTTTGTCTTTCCAAAGGTGTCAAGCGAAACGAGTTTTACCAGGCGCAGGCTCAAGGTTATCGCCCTGAGCTCTGTGTCGAGGTTAAAGAGATCGACTATGAGAAACAGACACACTTCGAGTTTGAAGGAACTATGTACAGGATCATCCGTACTTATCCTGTCGACAATGAGTGTATTGAGCTCATAGGACAGTCTCTCGTCAACGACGCGTAGGAGGCGAGCATGTTCAACACCTCAGAATTTATAGCCGAGCTGTCGAAGGCGGTCAGCGAGTTAATAAGTCCCACATATTACGAGGAAGCCTTGTCGAAAAACAATAAGTTTCCTTATGCAGTTATAAGTGGAATCCATATAACCGATCTTGATGACGGTGACTGGACAAGCTTCTACATAGATGTTTGGGCTGACGAGAAGGATCCGACAGCGACAGAGCAGCTTGAAGGTTTGTGTGACACTCTCCGAAACGGACTGACGAATAAAGTCATCTTTGTTCCGGGGAAGTTCGGAGCACATATTGGCTTTGAAAGCCAAGACGATAGGACGGAAGCAGAGTTCGACCTGTGCCACAGGAGAACATCATGGTCCGCCAGAATATTTTATAACTAAGGAGTAAAAGTCATGGTTACGAATTTGACTACAAAACAGATCGAATCGATCCAGATCGACGAAGGTATTATCTACCTTAACTACGGTGAAGTCGACCAGAAGGTACTCGCTCCGACAAGAGGCGGCGGCGAATTCGCAGCTACTGTTTCTGTCCGTGATATCGAGTTCGATGGCAGACACGGCAAGACTGCCGGCATGCAGGTCATCGAAGAGCAGGGTGCTTCCCTTAAGGTTACAACGATCGGACTCACTCAGGAAAATCTTGCTTCTTCTGTTCCTACTGCTACAGTCGGCGCAGACGCTGGCAAGACGGTCAAGAATCCTGCTACAGGTTATATTGCAGTCAGCAATTACCTCAAGAACATTACAATGTTCTGCAGAACGATCGGCGGAGAGTACAAGAAGATCACCATCTATAACGCTATGCACGAGACAGGTTTGGGCTTCAAGGCTGTTCAGAAGGCAGAGGGTGAGCTTGCTCTCGAGTTCCTTGCTCATTATCCTCACACAGACCTCGATGGAGATCTCTGGAAGGTCGAAGAAGTTTCTACTTATGCTGCGCCTATCCTGGCACAGGCAAAGACAGCTTCTTCTACTTCGGTAGAGGTTACTTTCAACGAGGAGATCGACGACACAACAATCACTTATACAGACTTTGCGGTCCTTATGAGCGATTCTACGAAGGCTGTATCTGCAGCTGCTATCAAGACCGGAGATGCTAAGACTGTAGTTCTTACAGTTGCTACACTCTCTGCTGGCAAGACAGTCACAGTTTCCTACACAAAGGGAACTCTGAAGGGTGCTAACGGTCAGGTAGTAGACAGCTTCGCTAATCAGCCTGTCACGAACACATTGACTTGATAAGTATTGATTCGAGGAGGAACCAATTATGTTATCTATCGGCACAATGCCTGTTCTTTTCAAAATGATCGCAAAACTGGATATCAAACCGGTAATCGAGATCCTGAAGACGGCCGATCTGTTTTCTGCAGTTTCCACTTCTGAAGAAGCAGTAAGAGAACTGGATCCTGAAAAGGTCGGTGAGATCGGTGTGCTCTGCATCGCGGAACTCGCTCCCCAGCTCGGAAAGATCGCTGACGATATCCCGGTTCTTGCATCTAAGTACAAGAACATCCCTATCGAAGAAGCTGAACAGCTCGACGCTTTCGAATTCCTTGAGGAGTTAATCAATGACGAAGGCGCGAGACGTTTTTTCAGCAATGCCTTGCGGAAGAAAGTCGAGCAAGGACAATAAGCTTACTTCACAAATATTATGACTGGCAGCTCATCGAGTCTCTTCCACTTTCGGCACTCGGTGAGCTGCTTTCCTATGCGGAGAAAAAAGAGCAGGAAGAACTCGAACAGGAACTTGAAAAAAGACTGTTCCCGCTCTGGCTTGCTAATTACGCTGTCGCCAAGATGAACGGCGAAGAAGTAATGGAATACGGCGAATTCTTGAATAAGACCATGAAAAAGGACAATAAATCGCCTATTTCGCTTAAGAAAAGGACGGCTGAAGAAATACAGGCGGAGTTCGCGCCTATCATAGCAGCCGATCAGAAAGGACACGACTAATGGCCAGCATTTTATCTTTGTTCGGTACCATCCTGATCGATAATACCCAGGCGAATAAGAGTATCGACACTACAACAGAAAAAGCAGAGAAGAGCGGTTCAAAGGTCGGTTCTGCATTTGGAACTATTGCTAAGGGTGCAGCAGCTGTCGGCACCGCCGTAGTGGCAGGAGCCGCAGCTGTAGGCACTGCTGCATACAAAATGGCTACAGATACTGCTGCAACAGCGGATAATATCGACAAGATGAGCCAGAAAGTCGGATTGAGCCGTGAGTCATTCCAGGAATGGACCTACGTGCTCTCCCAGAATGGCATGGAGATCAATTCCATGCAGTCTTCTTTTAAGAAGCTGACGACTGAGATCGGCGCCGCTGCCAATGGTTCAAAGGGCGCTGTCGAAGCATTCACACAGCTGGGCATTACCGAAGAACAGCTGCAGACAATGAGCAGGGAAGATATCTTTGCTCTTACGATCGAGCGCATGCAGGAGATGGGAGATACCACGGAACGTGCAGCGCTTGCGACTACTCTCTTCGGCAAGGGCGGGCAGGAACTCGCTCCGCTGCTTAATGCTACAGCTGAAGAAACGGCGAACCTCCGAGACAGAGCTCACGAGCTCGGCATGGTAATGACGGACGAAGCGATCGATGCAGGCGTAGAAATGACTGACGCTATGGACACGGTCAAAAAGTCATTCCAGGGCGCCATGAACTCATTAGGTTCTGTCGTAATGCCTCTTGTAACAACATTCCTGAATTTTATTATCGACCACATCCCGCAGCTGCAGGCTCTTATCCAGAGACTTGCTCCTGTGTTAGAGAAATTGTTTAACGGTCTGCTCCCTCAGCTCTTCGGAATCGCGGAAGACTTGCTGCCTGTCATTTTCGACTTGCTCGAAGCCTTACTGCCGGTACTGGAGACTGTAATCTCGAACATCCTGCCGGTCATCATAGACCTTATAAGTCAGCTGATGCCGTTCATAGTTCAGATAGTCCAGGAGCTCCTGCCGATAATCACACAGTTGCTTGAAGGCCTGATGCCTATATTCAGCCAGATATTGCAGTCTGTATTACCGGCAATAATTTCTATATTGCAGGCACTGTTACCACCTTTGCTTGAGATCATACAGGCCATCCTGCCTGTAGTAATTGATTTCCTGAATATGCTTTTGCCTATATTCCTGGAAATTATAGATATGATCCTGCCTGTGATCATTGATCTGATAAATCAGCTCATGCCTTTATTTATCATGATCATTCAGCAGGTCTTGCCCATAATCACACAGCTGTTAAATATGCTGCTTCCTGTGATTATGAAAATAATCGAGATGTTCCTGCCTATACTGATCGAGCTGATAAATTTGCTCTTACCGATCATCATGGAGATCATAGAGGCAGTTCTCCCGGTAATCATGAGCCTGCTTGAGGCCCTGATGCCGATCTTGGAGCCTATTCTCGACTTGCTCATGATAATTCTGGAACCGCTTGCGGAGATCCTGAAGGTTCTCCTGCCTCCGATCATGAGCCTGCTCAAGACGATAACGAGCGTAATACTTCCGCCTCTTACGGCAGCGTTCAAGGCCATCGCTACCGTAATAAGTACGGTATTCGGAAAGGCGATAGAGTTTATTATCGGTATCGTTCAGAAGGTAATCGATGCGTTTAAGGTATGCGTCGACTTTATCAAGGATAAATTCGTCGCTCCGATAAAGACGGCTTTCGAAAACATAAAGACGTTCTTCGCTAACCTCTGGGAAGGCGTCAAGAACGTATTTAAGACGCCTGTTAACTGGATAATCGACGGAATCAATAAATTTATCCAGGGCATAAACAAAATCAAGATCCCTGACTGGGTACCGGGAGTCGGAGGCAAAGGCTTCCACCTCAATACCTTAAACAGACTCAGAGTAGGTATGGAGTACGTACCTTACGACGAGTTCCCTGCGATCCTGCATAAGGGCGAGCGTGTCCTCACAGAATCGGAAAACAAGGAATATTCAGAAAACAATGGCAAGGATCAGGGCAAGGTCGTAAATGTTTATATCACGCTCGGCGAAAAGGCCGTCTATATCGACAAACTCGATGGCAAGAAGCCTGAAGATATGGATGCGTTCGTAGACGACATGCTCGAGCGCATTGAAGAGAAGATCAAGAGGAAGGGAGAGATCTGGTAATGAAAGAAACATTTCCTTACTTAATGTTTAACGGCGAGAGCTCTCTCGATCTGTTCCTGTATGTACTGTCAAAAGGTTCTTTCAAGGGTGCCGAGAGGGATATATCTTATATATCCGTTCCCGGTCGCTCCGGAGACCTTGTCCTGGATAACGGCAGATACAAGAATATAAACATCCCTTATAAGATGAATATTCTTGACACATCGCCTTACGGATGGGACAAGCTCACGCACTTAATAAAAGGATGGCTTCTTGCGAGTCCCGGATATCACGAGCTCTGGGACAGCTACGATCCTGACTATTACCGCCTTGCTTCATACTCGGGCGAGGTCAATCTTGAGCAGCAGCTCAAACAGGTAGGATCCTTAAACCTTACATTTAACTGTAAGCCTTATAAGTATTCTCTTGAAGGAAAGAAGCCTGTCGTGCTTACTGACTACGACACTTTGAACAATCCCGAGTTTTACAGTTCGAAGCCTTACATCAAGATCACAGGATCCGGAATGATAACACTGTCGATAAACAGTCACTCGTTTTTCTTCTCAGATGTAGACGAATACATCGAGATCGATTCGGAGGCTATGAACTGCTTCAAGGGTTCAGTTCTTCAGAACAGTAAGATGTCTTCTGCAGCATTTCCGGAGCTTGAGCCGGGCAGGAATTACATCACGTGGACCGGACTGGTCGACGCGGTGGAGATCATACCGAGGTGGAATAGCTTATGATCCCTATTTTGTATTCTAAAGACGCTACAGTGTTCAATAATAACGGAATAGGTTTTCTTACGGAGATCCTGACGGCGCCTGTTACCCAGGAGAGAAACGGCTGCTTCGAACTGACGTTTACTTATCCTGTCACAGGTCAGCTCGCGGAATATCTTGAGGAAGGTGCTATCGTTAAGACCAAGCCGGACGACAAGTCCGATCCGCAGCTGTTCCAGATCAAAAACAGCTCGAAGCCTCTTAACGGTATTGTCACTTATTACGCGGAGCACATCAGCTACAGATTAAACGGCCTGCCCTTGATGGGATTCAAGGTCGATAACGCTTCTCCACAGAACGCTATAACACACGCTCTTTCTGACACTCCGCTGACTCACGACTTCACAGCGTGGTCTGATATTGCAACCACACACGATATGGAGATAGCAGAACCGCTTACCGTCAGGAGCCTGCTCGGAGGCCGTGAAGGATCCATTCTCGACAGGTTCGGAGGAGAATATGAGTTCGACAACTTCGTTATTAAACTCCACAACGAGCGCGGAGTCGACAACGATATCTCGATCGAATACGGAAAGAACTTAACAGACATCAAGCAGGATAAGAACATAGACGGTTCTTATTCCTGCGTTATGCCTTTTGCGAAGTACACGGTCGACAACGAAGGAACGACCGAAGAAAGATATCTCTATCTTCCGGAGAAAGTAATCGAGCTTGAGGATCCTGTTATAGGTTATGACAGATGCTTCATGCTCGACCTATCTGATAAGTTCGGAAACGGTGTCGTTCCTACAGAAGAAGCCTTAAGAGGTTATGCGAATGCTTACATCGATGCAAACGATCTCGTAACACCGAAGGTCAACGTCACGATCTCGTTCGTGCAGCTCTGGCAGACAGAAGAATACAAGGACTATGCCGTACTCGAACGAGTCAGCCTTTGTGATACCGTAACAGTTCAGTTCACTAAGTACGGAATAAACGTCAAGACAAAGGTCATAAAGACGGTCTACGACAGCATTCTGGAACGATACACGAGCATGACTTTAGGAGATGCAAAGAGTTCCTTCGCTGACACTGTTAACAAACAGGAGAAAGAGATAGCAGCTCTTAAGAACGATGTTAAGAATTCGCAGAACAAAGCGGCGATAGATCTGGAAGAGGCTATCGCTAACGCTACAAGCCTTATTACAGGCCACTCGGGCGGATATGTTGTTCTTAACCCTTCGGAAATGCCTCAGGAGATCCTTATCATGGACGCTCCTACGATGGATGCGGCTGTTAAGGTCTGGAGATGGAATTCCGGAGGCTTAGGCTTCTCCAGAAACGGCATAAACGGACCATACGAGACCGCGATCACGCAAAACGGCGAGATCGTGGCAGATTTCATTACTACAGGCCAGCTTTCTGCAGAACTTATTAAGGGCGGAACCTTAAGGCTCGGCTCTAACCTTAACCAGAACGGTTTGCTTGAGGTCTACGATGCAGCAAACACGCTGATCGCAACTCTCGATAATAACGGTCTGAAGATGTACGGAGCAGACGGCTTCTACATCGTAGTAAATACAACAGACGGATTCGCCGGATATGATGCCCAGGACAACAAGCTCTTCTGGGTAAACGAAGACGAATTCCATCAGAAGAAGTCAGTAGTAGAAGAGGAGATCACACTCTGCAACAAGCTGCGCTTCATACCGATAGAGATCTACGACGAGAACGACCAGCTTGTAAATGACGGAATCGGTCTTGTATCAGTAGTATAGGAGGAAGACTAATGGCTACATCGCCTTATTTTTCGACAAGTAATCAGTACATTAAGTACGATATCCATGTCGACGAGATATCTACGGACATAGCCAATAATACTTCCTATGTCCATGTCTGGGTAATCGCCTGGCGTACAAATACCGGATATACGACATACGGAACCGGAACATGCTACTGTACTATCGATGGCACACAATACTCTCAGAGCATCAGCTCCTCACAGGAGATCAAGTACAATAGTGATACAGTTCTGTTCAGCAAGTACCTTACGATCGATCACGATGCAGACGGAAAGAAGAGCATCTATGTATCTTCTTCCATCACACATCAGAGATTTTCTTCAAGCACGAACGGCTTCACAGTCAAGCTCTCGGATATTCCGCGAAAGGCGGAGATCACGAGCGCTCCAAACTTTAACGACACGGACAATCCAGTTCTCCAGTATTCCAACCCTGCAGGATCTGCAGCTACAACGCTGCAGGCCTGCATCAGTTTCGACGGAACCACGGACAACATCTCCTATAGAGATATTGATAAGTCCGGGAACAGCTATACGTTCAGTTTGTCAGCTGCAGAGAGAAGCGTTCTGCTCGGCGCCACGACGACAAGCAATCAGAAGACGGTCTACTTCATTATCAAGACCGTTCTCGGAGGCTCTACATATTATTCGAGCGTAACGAAAGTATTCTCGGTCGTTAACGCTATGCCTACGATAACAGGTCCTTCTTATAAGGACACAAACGCTACGACATTAGCTATTACCGGAGACGACCAGAAGATAATCGAAGGGCAGTCGACGGTTCAGTTTAAGTTTTCAACTTTGACAGCTCTCAAGTCCGCAACTCTTGTAGAGGTCAAGGTTACAGTTAACGGCGTAGCTCAGACACTTGCTCTCTCCGGAACAACACAGAGCAACAAGACGATAGACTTCGGAACGATAAACTCCTCCGTGGATCTCGATGCGACTATCGCTCTGAAGGACTCCAGAGGAAACATAACTCAGGTCACGCTCCCGATCTCGATGCTCGAGTGGAAGCTTCCTACAGCTGTAATCAGCCTGGTAAGAAAGAATAACTACTACGATGAGACTTATCTCACGGTTAACAGTACGTCTTCTTATCTGGACGGCCATAACACTCTTACAATCCAGTACAGATATAAGGAAGTGAGCGCCGGTACCTATGGAGCATGGATATCAGCTGTAGACGGCGTAGTGTCGACAATGACTTTGGATAAGACAAAGGAATGGAATGTCCAGGTCAAACTTACGGATGCGATAGGAGCCACGACTTACAACCTTACCGTAATGATCGGCATCCCGATCATGTTCATAGACAGAATGAGAAGATCCGTGAGCGTTAACGGCTTCCCGAACGAGAATAACCAGTTCTTAGCAGACCGAAGGATCTCACTCAAGGACCTTAACCAGCATATCGTCGCAGATATCTGGTCTTTCACTGACGGAACCCATAACGGCGCCTCGCTCTATCTGCGTAAAGGCGAAGATCAGACGATCTTAGTCTACTTAAGAGGAGAAAAAGAAGGTGGAAGGATCCAGCTGAGAGATCCGGACGGAAGCACGCGAGCGCAGCTCTATTCCTGGAACGGAGAAGGACACCTCTGGCTTTCGAATCCGTCGAAGACCTATATAGGCGGAATGTGGGCAGGTTCGGCCGGCGGAGAGATGGAACTCAAGAACAACGCCGGGAACTTAACTGTCAGAGCAGGCAATAACGGTTATGACAGCGGTTTCGTCAACGTCAAAGACAGTAACGGAAACACAAGAGCTGAGATGTTCGCGGGAAGCGCAGGAGACGGTACCGTAAACGCTTATGACGCTAACGGAAACGTCTCGATCAATCTTTCCGGACAGAACGGAGTCGGAACATTTAAGAAGGTCAAGGCTTCCGAACAGGTTCAGGATCTTTATACAGGATCCTTAAGCAGCGGAAGCACGACATTCAACTACGGCGACTATAACATGTATATCGTTGTGGCTCATGTGCATTCCGGAGGATCCTTGATTACCATGACGATCCCGAAAGCTCTGTTAACCACGTCGGACCAGAACTTCTGTATATCAGACGAGTCTGACTACATCGTATTCAAACTTAAGTATTCAGGAACTACGGCTACGCTGACTGTCGGAGGCAAGTCGTCAGACGGCTGGATATGTAACGTATATGGAGTTTATTAAACGAAAATAAATAAGGAGGCTTAAAATGAACATTTTAGCTACAATTCCTCTTGATTTCGGCAGGGAAACGATACCTGTAAGGATCTTCGCAAAGCGCGGAGATCAGGACAGCCGTTTTGTCGAGATCGAACCGCTCAACTTGGGACTGCCTATGGAGATCCCCGAAGGAGCTGTCGCAAGGCTCCAGGCAACTAAGCCGGACGGAACACAGGTCGTTAACGACTGCACGATCGAGGAAGGTAAGATCATGGTAGAGCTCACAACTCAGGTTCTTGCCGTCGCCGGAATCGTTGTAGCGGAGATCGGAATTTACCAGGGCGGTTCGCTCCTGTCTTCCCAGATCTTCTACGTTAACTGCAGAGACACAGCCTACAACGAAGGCAAGGTCACAAGCTCTGACGAGTTCAAGTCTCTTGTAGATGCTTTTATCGCTGTAGACAACATTAACGCTTGGGTAGAGCAGACCGAAACAGGCGCTACTATCTATGTAGTAGACAAGGACGGCGTTACACATACAGCTCACGTCGATACCATGATGTCTATTAAGAGCTGGGATGATATCAAATATGCTATCAGGAACGGCCTCGGCCCGATCCTTTTCCCGGTCGGATCCGAGTTTGAAGTTCCGAAGGAGACTCAGATCTCTATCAGCGTAGGCGATCACAACACAGGCGTCACAGCTGCATCGATCGTGGAAGAGACATTCGTCCATAAAGTCGGCGAAGCTCACGACGGCCACTACGAAGCAACATTCGACGGAGACGAGTGGAGAGACGAACACGACAATATTATTCTCCTGGCTGAGTATGGTATCACTACAACCGGAACAGCTGCAGAGGGAGATAAGATTATCGTAGCAGAAACAGCTGACTCGATCGTCTTTGTAGTAAGAGACCACGACAGCGACTCTGTAGGTCCTGCAGATCCTCACTACACACACTCAATGCTCATTGAAGCAAAGTATGTTTATTCGATCTCTTCAGGATCCTACAAGGCAGTAGTATTCGACGCATCAGAAGCACTCTGGTATTGCTCGGAGGCTCTTCCTGCAGGAACATATAACTTCGTTTGGAACCTTGCTTCTTCTGCGGTTCTTGCAGACACATATCAGTTCACTCTTGCAGAGAGCGTTCCTGCCGGCGGTATCGTATCGATCGGCGTAGTTTCTAACGGTACGGCCCTGACATCCTGCAAGATCTCCACATATTCACATCCGGGAGCTCTTGCTGCAGATCTCATCGAGTCTGACGTTGCTATTACTTCCGGAACTGCCGGAACTTGTCTCGGAACTGTCGACGCAACAACATCTTCAGACGAGGATCTTAACTGCGGTCAGAGAGTCCTTTTCGGCTCGAACAACTACGCACAGTCTGCTCTCAGACAGTGGCTCAACTCTGACGCAAAGCTCGGACAGGTCTGGGCAGCTACAAACAAGTTCGATAAAGCTCCGTCCTGGCATACGTCTAATGACAAGGCTTATGCAGGATTCCTTCACGGAATGGGAGACGACTTCCTGGGCGCCGTTCTTACGGCTAAGATCCCTTATAGAACGAACAGCGTTTTTGAGGTAGACAGCCTCGATGGTACAGAGCAGGCCAAGAATACAGTCTATGATCTCGAGGACAAGTTCTTCGTTCTTTCAAGACCTGAGATCTACGGTACCTGGGACAGCTCATCCTATAAGGACGGCGAGCTCCTTGACTACTATGACGGAACAACGCAGGCCGAAAAGATCAAGCGCGATAAGGGAGGCACAGCCCGCAACGCGTGGCTCCGTTCGCCTTATCCGTCCAGCGCCGGCTATGTGCGTTACGTGTACACAGACGGTTCTCTGAACAGCGGCGGCGCGTACGGCGCGAGCATCGGCGTCGCTCCCGCTTGTTTAATCGGCTAATCGAAAAATCCGCGCCGGTAGGCGCGATCCAAAAGGACTTCCCATGAGTGTAAGAGTAGGAGACAGACAAAAAGGAAAGCTTCAGGTTCTT
>Ga0265301_10003312_pt1 | contig 17167 bp, 13 predicted proteins | sample AusTroGonzalo_MG_2_FD_193488 | JGI IMG/M metagenome (GOLD analysis project Ga0265301, IMG submission 193488) | Bovine rumen microbial communities from tropical cattle in Woodstock, Queensland, Australia - Gonzalo_04 | ecosystem: Host-associated > Mammals > Digestive system > Stomach > Rumen ... | reverse complement strand
ATTTGAAAGAGAATTAGACATATCTTTTGAAAGAATGGCACAAATATTACCTGACATTACTAGTACAGCACTAAATGTTGGAGCTTATATAATTAAAGATAAAGTTAAAGGAGCTTTAGCTTCAAAAGTCCCAAATGCAACACGCCCTATACGTAAACAAACAATAAATGGAAAATATGAGATAACAGGGAATGATACATTAATTGATGCTGTACGACAAGGAAAGTTCGATAGAATGACAAACTCAACTAAAGTTCATATACTTGGTGCCAATAAAAAAGGTTCAGGACAATTCATTACAAGGTTCTTTGAAGCTGGTACAAAGGCACGTCAAGCAAAGACATATAAAGGAAAGAAACTAAAGACACCAAGAGCCACAGGACAACTTGGAGCTTATAATTTTTTCGTTCCTACTGTTGAAAGCACATTACCTGAAGCAATAAATATAATGCAGGAGGTTCTAGATAATAAAATTACACAAGCATTAGAGAATGGACAATAGTTTATTAACAGGACAATACATAGTTCAGGTTCTTAACGACAATGAAGACTTGACAACATTACTTGGTGAAGGAAAAATATTTCCACTTATCGCTAAGACTGATACAACTTACCCGTTCATCATCTATGAGCGCAGCGCAATTACACCTATATACACAAAGACTTTTGGACAAGACAACAATGTCCAGATAACTTTTAGAATATATGCTGAAGAATACGACCAAGGGCTTCAAATCACAAATTTAGTTCGCAATATACTTGAAAGACAAACAATAAATTTTCCTAATATAATACGAATTAACGACATACGACTTGGTTCTACAAATGAGCAATTCACAGACGATGCTTTTCTTCAGACACTTACTTTTACAACACAAGTTGAATAAAATATATAAAAAATAAATAATTTATAAATATATCGATATAATTAAAAAATTATGGCAGCAACAACTTATCCATACACTACTGGTGATATAATTAAAGGTGGCCACCTTATGGTATTTGTCGATGACAAGCCTATCGCATTTGCTACATCTCACTCACTCCAGAAGACATTGAACACAACTTCTGTGACATGTAAAGATGCAGGTGACTCAGAATTAGTATTACCACAAAATAAATCTTACCAAATACAAACTGATAACTTATACTCATTAGACGGCTATCAAACACTTAACTCTGTCTTTGAGAATATGGCTACATGTAAAGTCTCATTTGGTGAAAGCACTTATAGCCAAAATACTGGCGCACATGGTACACTTGTTAATCAGACAAATATTATTGGTGTTAACCCAGCCGCAAATAATTGGGAAGAAGCTGGCTTCCAAGAATATGGAAATGCACTTATCACATCATTGAATGTGACAGCTGGAGCTGGTGACAATGCTACTTTCACAGCAACTTTCCAAGTACAAGGTGGACTTAGTTATACATACATTAGTGCATAACTATTTGGTAATTAACTATTTAAGGGACAGAGCTATCTGTCCCTTTTGTTTTAAACAATATATGATAAAATGATTATTTTTAAACATAAATACAAATATATCAGAGAAACACAAACATTATGGCAAACAATTTTCAACGCCCAATAATTGCGCAAGGGAATGATTTCTATATCAACATTATACTTACACATTTGAATGAAGGTGATGTAGAGAATCTTGACTTAACTAAATGCAAGTCCGTCGAGGTTTACTTAGTTTGTAGTGTTCATAATACACGTATAGATTTAGACTTCACTATACCACAAACGGAGTATAACAACGTAATCAAAGCATTTGTAGACCATCGCATGCTACATAACACATCATATGGTATATGTGTAGAAGGCACATATGAAGATGACTTGCATTGGAGGTGGTACGTGCAACCACGTGAAGGTATTCTAATCATACCTAACACATCAGGTCAGAACATACCTGTAGAGATTGAGTATATTGATGTAGCGGGTCGTGTTGGTTTTGGTGAGGTTGACTTATCAGACTACTATACAAAAGAAGAGACTAACACAATACTTGAGTCCTATGCAACAGAGACAGAATTACAAAACTACCAAGAGACATTGGTCAGTGGTGAGAACATCAAGACAATCAATAACCAGTCAATTCTTGGTGAAGGCAACATAACAATCGAAACTCCAGAACAACAACAAGCCAACTGGAATGAGTCCGACACTGTAGCACCATCTTATATACAAAACAAGCCCACAGCATTATCTGACTTCCAAAATGATATGGGCTTCATCACAGATGGTGAGATAAATAGTTCTTTCCCTGAAACTTGGGATTTGAATAGCACATTGGCTGACTTAATAGATGACATCAACAATGATACTACAGCAACATCAGGCAAATCATATTTTGGCACAGTTAATTTGACTGACTTACCTGATGGACTTCAACAGGCTGAAATGCAAGTTGAAATTATGAGTGAAATTGAAGGACTTGGAAAAGTTATACTTCTTACACTCACATCAGAAAACACATCCCCATATCATTGGGAATACACATCAGCTTATGGAGAACCAAGCACATGGAAAAGTTATGTTCTCGACACACAACTTGCTACAGTCGCTACAACTGGTGACTACAATGACTTATCAAACACACCAACCATACCTGCAGCGCAAGTACAATCAGACTGGAATACAACAACAACTACAGCTAAATCATATATTAAGAATAAGCCCGACTTATCAAACTTTGCAACGCAAAGTGACTTACAAAACTATCAAGAGACACTTGTTTCAGGCACTAATATCAAGACTATAAATAACCAATCACTTCTTGGTTCAGGTAATATTACTATACAAGGTGGTGGAGGTACACAAGTTCAGTCGAATTGGAATGAGACCGACACCTCATCAGCGGCTTATATACAAAACAAGCCCACAGCATTATCAAGCTTCCAAAATGATACAAACTTCATTACACAAAATGACGTCATTACATATGAGCCCATCCCTGCAGGTTGGGACATAACACATACACTTAGTGACTTAATAACAGACATACAGGCTGACGCTACCGCAACTGAAGGAAAATCATATCTTGGCACGGTTCAGTTGACAGACTTACCAGCAAGCATGACACAGGCTGAATTACAAATTGATATAGTTGACGTCACTTCAGGACAAGGCGATATAATTAATTTCACTCTTAAATCAGCATCACATGCACCATATCACTGGGAAGTTACATCAGTTTATGGAAGTTGGGGCACTTGGAAAGGCTTCGTCGTTCAATCACAACTTGCAACAGTTGCAACAACAGGCGACTACAATGACTTAATAAACAAGCCCACAACACAAACCCCTGGCTTCCAACAATATACATATAATAATAAGACAGGACTTGTTAATACACTTACTACTTATTACGATCCATATATTGGAACACAAGCAGTTATAGAGGGAGAAGGCACAACATCAACAAACATTTCCGCACAAGGAGATAATGCTCACGCAGAAGGCTATCAAACAAACGCAGGAGGAAAATATGCCCACGCAGAAGGAGATACAACTACAGCTTCACAGAGGGGAGCTCATGCCGAAGGAAGACAAAGTTCAGCAACTAATTGGTGTGCTCACGCTGAAGGACGTTCAACTACAGCTTCTGGAGATGGATCTCACTCTGAAGGATACTATACAACAGCACAAAATACAGGAGAGCATGCAGAAGGTTATTTTAACGCGTCATCAAAAGCTAACAATAGTTTTGGAAATGCAGGAAATACACTATCAAGTATTGGAAATGGAGAGAGTGCACTTGCCAGACACAATGCGTTTGAAGTTCGACAAAACGGTGACATATACTATGCTGACACAGCCCAAATCGACAACTCAACATATTTTTATAGCAATTGCCCCACAAGAAAACTCCAAGACGCTATGGTTACATCTACTACAGCAGGTGTTAAAATCGAAGTTGTGAATGCATTACCTGCTTCATATGATTCAAATACATTATACATCGTGATTTAATATGTTTAACGGTTTTGATTTAAGCACAATACAGGATGCAAAGTTTGGCAGCACACAAGTTGCCCAGCTTTACTACGGTTCTCATCTCATTTGGCCACAAAGTCCACAGCATGACTATAGTTTAGATTATTTGACTTTTGATATTTTACCAACAGCTGGGGCTGTAATTGACTTTTCATTCAGGGCAGAACGAGAAGACTTAGCAACACGCACAATCTCATATAGTTTAGATAATGGAACAACATGGACACAAATTACATCATCATATAACAATGGTCGTGGCACAATAATTGGCGATTTAAATCCAGGTGACAAGATTATGTTCAAAGGAATTAATACTACATACAATCCTATTGTTAATGGTACAAGAGCAAAAAATTATTTTGCATACTCAACTTCATCAGCGAATATTGAAGTTAGTGGAAATATAATGAGCTTATTATATGGAGATAATTTTATAAATCAAACATTGTTAACAGAAATATATACATTCGAATCATTATTTGGCACAATTGCTGCTATTACTTCAGCTAAAAATTTAATATTACCAGCAACTACACTTACTGATTATTGCTATTATAACATGTTTGGTTCGCAAACATTGATGGTTGAAGGACCTCAAATATTACCAGCAACTACATTAGCTCCATACTGTTATGGCATGATGTTCAATAATTGTTGGAGATTATTGCGTTCACCTGAAATACACGCAACAACATTAAATACTGGAAGTTGCAAATGGATGTTCTCTGATTGTTTAGCATTAAATGAAGTACATTGTTATGCACAAAACATATCAGCAACAGAATGTTTATATCAGTGGATGTACAACGTCGCTGCATCCGGTACATTCTACAAAGACACAAATACAACATATCCATCAGGTGATTCAGGCATACCAGCTAATTGGACAGTAGTGAACATTTGAATTAATATGTCATAATACCAATGTTAAATAATTGACCATTCTTATACTATATTAATATATAAATATATCATACATATTATAAATGAGAGAAGTATGGAAATTTTATAAAGATACATGTTATAAGAATGGTCATAGAACAAATGGACATTATTGGGAAGTTAGTAATTATGGACGTGTAAAACGTGATTTTGTTTTATATGAACCTCCAATTTCTGGTGCATATAAACGTATTATAAATATTTGTTTACATCGCATAGTGGCAGAATTATTTTTACCTAACCCAGAAAACAAACCATGCATAGATCATATTAATGGTAATACTTTAGATAATAGAATTACAAATTTACGTTGGGTCACATATAAAGAAAATATGAATAATCCAAATACAAAAGAAAAACTAGGTAAAAAACTAAAAGGCATCAAATATACAGAAGAAAGAAAACAACAAATTAGTATAATACAAAAAGAAATTCAAAATAGACCAGAAGTAAAAAAGAAAAAAAGCGAATCACAGAAATTAAGTTGGCAGAAGAAAAAAATGGCATCCCAAGCGGTTGGACCGTTATAAATATTTAATACTCAATTAGTTATACAGCAACATAAAAGGTCTCAAGTGGCGCGATAAAGAATCGTTAAATTTGAGACCTTATTTATACTATTTTAAAACAAAGAAACATATATTTTTAATACATGAAAATCATATACAACGGAGAAGAATTGAACTTACAACCAACACAAAGAATGTGGTTCATTTATGAGAATGTGACAAATGAGACTTTTGACGCAACTAAAGACTCTTATACAAACTCAACTACACTAATATATGCCGCTATCAAAGCTGCAATACAAAGAAAAAACATAAAAGAGCATCTTGACATAAATGAAAACATTGCATTAAATGATGTTCTTGAATTTATAGATGACAATGGTGGACTTATGTTCACTGCACGGTTCTCTAAATGGCTTGAAGAGGAAGTAACTAAACAAGCAGAGGCTATACGACACATGGATGACATAAAAGCACCAGAAGAAGACGATTCGACGACTAAAAAAAAGTAAAGTTACTCACACATGAATATCTTAAACTATTGGTAGTTGAGAATAAGATAATTAACTATCAATATTTTATGGATGACATAGAAACATATGAAATTTTTGAATTGATACAGCTAATACCATGGGCAAACAAAATATCATATGAGCAAATGAGATACAACGTTTGGGCGTCACTTAAGCCACATCTTAAGAATGATAAGATAACACCTGAGCGACTACTTCCACTTTATACAGACCGCAATAGTTATAATACACCTGAATTGTCACAAGAAGAAATTGACAAATATGAAGCAATCAAGAAACATATAAAAGAGCAATATCATATAACTAATTCATAGCCAACTACATGTGGCTATGAATTTTATTTTAAATACATATCTTATACATTATTATATTATTTAAAAAACCAATAAATAATTAAATGGCAAACAAATACGTCTACGAAATATCAGCGAATACTTCTGGCTATGTTGAGGGCGTCGACTCAGCCAAGAAGGCGAATGCTTCGTTCACAACTTCTATAGATGACGTTGTAAAAGAGAATGGAAAGCTAAAGAAAGAATTAGGTGAAGCAAGACGCAACGTAATGAATTTGTCACTTGCTTACAAACGTCTTGGTTCTGAGCGTCAAAAATCAGCTGAGGGGAAAGCATTACTTAATCTTTTGAATGAAGAAAAGAAAAAGGCAGCTGAATTGCAAGACATGTTCGAAGACGTCAACAAGGAGATAAAAATGATGGCTAGTGACACTGCAGCTTGGGACATGATGAAAGAAGGCATCACTGTATCAAAGAATATGCTATCATCAATGGCTACTACTATAGGCACTGTTACTGGAAAGGAAGATGAAATGTCACAGGTTGTCAAATCACTTGCTAAAATAGAAACTACTTTCAACGCAGTAATATCTATAGGAAATGCACTTCAGAAGCAATCAGCATTAATGACTGGAATACGTCGTGTACAATCATCACTGATGACAAAGGCTATAATAGCTGAGACAACAGCAACTAAAGGAGCTACTGTTGCACAAAAAGCATTCAACGTGGCAGCAAAAGCAAATCCATATGTTCTACTTGCTACAGCTATAATAGCAGTTGGAGCAGCAATGTTCGCGTTCGTAAAACATAATAATGAAGCAGTTAAAGCACAGAAAGCTGAAGAGGAAGTTGCTAAATCACAACAAGAGGCGTTCGATGCTTATAAGAATACACTATCATCTACATTGACTGAGAGCATTACTAAATATAAGACTCTTCAGGCACAATGGAAAGAATTGCGTTCAGAGCATGAGAAAAATCAGTTCATTAAGAATAATGCTAAACAGTTTGATGAATATCGCAAAATATTAGGCAAGACTGCTACAGCAGAGGAATTATTGAATAAATACTCTGATGACTTAATCGCAGCAATGACAAATCGTGCTAGGGCAGCAGCATATGCGGCACAAGCCCAAGCACTCTATCAACAAGCTATACTTAAGACAATAGAAATAGAAAGCCGCGAATCTCAGAAAGCACAAGAAATTGCTGAGGAATTGAAGAAAGGAGACTACAACGTCTCACAAGCTGTTGGCACATCAGCTTCTGGTGCTGTAATGATGAATACATATCTATCTAAAGCATCAGATAGAATTGCTGAGATAAACAAACGTTATGAGCAAGGCACAAAGGACTTAGAGAATCAACGCGATGCACTTAATGCACAAGGTGATGCAATGATAAAGAAATCAGCTGAGCTAAACACCGCAGTTGGAAATATCACATCTGGTTCAAGTGACAAAACAGATAAAGATGCAAAAGCAGCAAAAGACTCTATCACGGGTATATCTAATGAAATATCTAAACTACAACAACAAGCAAAGGACGGACTTCTACCTGATGAATTTAAGAATGACCCAGAGAAGTTCAAACAAAAAATCGCTGAATTGACCGAAAAGAAAGCAAAGCTTGAATTAGAATGGGGCTTCAAAGACCCAGAAAAAGCAACTACAATGCTACAACAACTACAAGAAAAATTTGACAAAGCTAAATTAGCTTATCAACTTGCAGTTGAAGCAAAAGATGAAGATGCACGACAAGCAGCATTAGAAGCTTATTACGCTGCACAGGAAGAATTAGAAAATCATAAATTAGAAATAACACCTGAGCCAAGAATATCTGAAGAGAAACGAGCAGAGATAAAGGCAGCAGTAAATCAAATAGTTGAAGACGCAATGAAAGGTGACGAAACTAAGTTTGACTTTCAGTTCTTACCTGAGATAAAGAAAGAAGAAGCAGAAAAAGCACTTGAGCAATATAATAAGATAAAAGAAGCAAGACAAAAGCTTACTGAGATGATGAATAAGAAAGATGCTAGCGACACTGAAATCGCAGAAGCACAACGTGGAATAGACGAATTGACATCATCTTACAATGAATTGAGTGAATCTATACGAAAAGCAGCAGAAGAGAGTGCAAAATTAGGTGAGAAGCAAAAGGCAACTGAAAACTTAGTTAAAGCACTTAATACTGGAGCTACGGTTACACAATCACTTGGTTCAGCACTTGGTTCTGTGGGCGATGCATTAGATGATAATACATTACGTGCTGGCGAGATAATTGCGAATACTATCGCGACTATACTTCAAGGTTATGCTACAGCAACAGCACAGGCCGCAACAATGGGCCCATGGGCATGGATCGCGTTCTCACTCGCAGGATTGGGCCAAGTTGCAGCAATGGTTGCACAAATAAAGCAACTATCAGCAGGAAGCTATGCAGATGGTGGTGTTGTACCAGGCACATCATACACAGGTGACAGGCTTATTGCCAATGTTAATTCAGGAGAAAGAATATTGACAGCAAGACAAAATGAAAACTTTGAAAAACTCGTCGACTCAAGCACAACTCCACAAAACAACGTCACTATATCTTCAATCAAGGTTCGTGGTTCAGACTTAGTTCTTGCTATAAAAAATGAATTAAAAACAACACATAAGACACTATGACTATAAGCGGCTACTTTTTAACAAATGACAATGAGCATAGAATAGATGTTACTATAACATGTGACTCAGAAGAGCAGAATATAATAATTGGTAACGACAATAACACACACATATACTTTGATGCAGACCCAGTTAATATAACACTCGACTGTGATGATACTTTCAACCATATACTTACACATAGAGCAACAATCAATCTTGTGACAGACATATGGTTGGGCGACTATCTCTTTGCAGACAACAATACAGACATACCTGTTCAAATATCATATGACAATCAGGTAATCTTTGACGGTTACATTGAGCATAATACTTATAATCAAGGCTTTGCTAATACATGGGAAAACATATCAATAAATTGTATTGACCGCTTACAAGTAATTGAATATCAAACACTTGCGGACAACACAGACTATAATACATTAAAATCTGCTGCGGACATACATACGTTCAAATGGTTACTCCAGCAAATACTTGGTTCTACAGCAAACATATACTTTGATGGAAGCCGCAGAGCTAACTCTTCAGTTTCAAACTTATCTTACTATATCTTCAACTATTTAAAAATCAGTGACAATACATGGCTTGGAGAAACACAATCAGACATCTGGACTAAGAAAGCAATATTAGAAGAAATGATGCGCTACTTGAATTTGCACATCGTTCAGATGTATGATATGCGTGACTCTAGTAAAGCTTATGCATTCTATATTTTTGACTGGGATTATACATGGCGCAGTGCAAATAATGGCACAACAACACAACGTTTCACTTATAATATACGTACAGGAAGTTCTGTGTCTGGAATATATATGCCCGTTGTACAATTAGGCGTCAACTCATATGCTAGCACAGACACAAACATTACTATGGGAGACGTCTATAATAAAATAGTTGTATCAACATCACCTGAGACAATAGAGACTATCATTGACAATCCACTTGACACTGAAGACTTGACATCTCCATATCTGCAGTCCACTCGCTACATGACTGAATTCTTTGCACCCAAGGGAAAAAAGGGCTTCAATCGTCTACGACACTTAATAGTTGGAGATGAGCCACCAAAATGGGATGCATCTGACGGCTTCTTCCGTCACTGGTACATGCGATATCTTAATAATCCGCTTTGGACGATGAAGACATATCAAGTTCTTGCTAATACTATCGCTACAACTACAGGCTGGACACCAATTGAACATTCAGAAAATATATGCAGTGACAACAACGGAGCATTATATAATACATATGAGGAAATTGGTTCATCTGAAAATCAATGGACGCTACCAAAAGCAGCTTGGTACAAAGGCTATGTGACATATGACCCACCACAGGGTGGTTCACAATATAATCAAAACTATATGACTGGTACTCCAGTTTATGACCCAGCTTACCCTGTTGGGAGCTACTACTATAATGCGTTCACAAGGTGGACAACATCGGATGTTGCACCAATGTGCTTGATGAGAAAGGGAAATTGTATTGGAGCAACGTTGCTTAACTTTTGGAGTACAGGAAAGATAACAGCTAATGACAGCAGCACACCACAGAAAAAAGAAAACAATTCAAACTGGCTTGTAATATCAACAAACAACATCTTCTCACCACAGGTTGAGGATGACATGGTTGCATCAGGACAGGCTATATGTACTTATACTACTACGACAGCAGCGAGCATGATCCCAACTGATGATGACATACATTACTATCTTGTCTTCTCTGGTAAAATTGCACTATCTCCGTTCATTGTTGGAATATATGACTATCAGAGAATAAAGACAAAATCAGGCAGCGTCGACTACTATGCTAATACATCGCAGTTCAAATACGGTGGAAAAGACGAAGGCTACTACGCTAAACTTTTCTATGACCAGCAGACGGCCGTTACAAACTTAGGCGACTACTATAATCAGACAACGTTCACAGAGCCACCATCCGCTAATCCATATCTTGACAACATTGACCCGTTCATTGAAGACGACGGCATCAAACGTTATGAATACAAAGACTATCGTGTTGGAGACACTATAGAGAAAGTTGGCGTTCTACTTTGTTCACTTCGTATAGGAGACAAATATCTTAATGAGACAACAGTTGAAAAGACAGTTGATGGAATAACTTACTCTTACCCAAGCAATCAATATGAATGGACAACTGACAGCACAGCAACATTCACAATAGGATTCGACCCAAAACTTGGAGACTATATAGTTGGACAGAAATATGACATAGGTAGCGACATATCAGTTCTTGCAAACATTGATGCTACAAAGGGACAGTTAATAGAAATATCACGTTCTGACGCTATATCTGGAAACGTTGAATTTAAGATAATATCTCCAATGTCTACAGGTTGGGATGACAACTACCATCGTCATCGTACTTGGTTCCGTCGTGCCAAAGACTGGACTAATTGTCATAACATCTTCTATGACCCAGCACTTGAAACTACAGGACAAGGATGGGACACACTTGGTAATATGAAACATCTAATTGAGAATATATACGTTGGAGAATTGAAATGCACATTGTACAGTGACAATGGAGGTAATGACCCACTTCAAGAAAATGACATCATATACATGAGCGATGAAGAAAACAAATACGTTGAGACAAAAGATGACATAGAATTTAAGTTTATGAGTGGACTTACACAACAGGAAGCAAACAACTTTGGCATCACATCTCAGAATGCACTCAACTTCGTTCTTGGCTATAATGATGAGCCAATAACACAAATCACAACAATGATAACTTATACTGATGACAATGGCGTTGTGACAAAGCCAGAAAAACTATATTGTACACAATATTTTAATGAATATCACTTGCCTAAACTCACAGTTGAGACTACGTTGAAATACAGTTCTGAGGCAATGTACTTCAAACGCTATCAAATGAGCTTCTTCCAAAACAAGACGTTCTATCCACTATCTATGGAGACAAATCTTAAATTTATGCGCACAACAATACGCATGAAGGAATATTAACTTATTTATAATCAAATATATATATACTATACATATGAAGGTTCTTACTCTTCTAAAAGCAAAAGAAAACAACAGAAAAGCAACTACATCTGGAGCTGTGACTGTGATAGGAGGCGGAAAGAATGCATCTGTAGATGGGCAAACAATAAGCCCAGCAGTTGTGAATACAGCTTTGCTTAATGCTGATGAGATAATATCAAACAACATTACAAACAACAATAATATCACAACATCTTACTTGAATGCTAATACTATAGTTGGCAACACAGGAAGCTTTACTACACTATCAGCCCAATATATGAATACAGGTGACTTAGAGGTTAATGGGGATGCTATCTTCCATAACGGACTTACAGCAGAGGGTACGTCTAATTTTGAAGACATCATCTCTAATAACATTACAAACTCAGGACTTATCACAACTCAGGACTTAGAAGTTCTTGGTTCAGCGCACTTCTTTGAATTGATAATTGATAAGATAAAAGCCGCAGGAGGCAGTGTTCTCTTATCACCAGCAGACGGCTTCAAGGTTGACGACGCTACAATTGAAAACTTCTATGTTAAACAATACTCTTACTCATATGCACCAGTACAGGAACAGGTTCCAGTTCTTTGGTTCAAATCGACTGATGGAGACAGGACAATCTACAACATGTGGGAAAACTATGACCAAGCTATATGTGCAAACTTCAATGAAGCAAAGCAAGGTACAAACTACGACGTGAGCAACAACTTCTGGTGGTACATGGTTGGCGCAACAAACAATGACGGAATGAATGCAGCGTTCACATACTCATATGCTGGAGCACCTGTACAACATGACATATATGAGAATGGGGAATTGAAAGAGACGGCTGAATGCCACTACATTGCACTCGTTCCAAGCATCGGACATCAGAGCAGCAAGGACTTGACAAACTTAGCATATCTTAAAGCCCAAATAGGAAATGACGTTGCAATGCTTGGACATAATGCACGTGATACAAGACAAATGAGCAGCGTTCAAGCACGTCGTTCAGCAATCTACATGTCTTGCTACAACAACTGGCTTGATACACAGCTTCGTGCACCACTTTGGGCACATTACAACAACATAAACGACTTCACATTAGGACAAGCACAACGACTTACTAAGTTCGATGCAAATGGTGGTGAGATAATAGGTTCGTTCAAAGTTCAAGCTGGAGGAAATACTCAAAACTTAGATGACTATATTTTAAGCATCGCTGGACAACGTGAAGCAAACATCGTAATACAGGATGGAAATAACAACAACTTTGACACAATAGTTCTTCAAGCAGACGAAAATGAATTAATATACAATTTGAATAACTTCCCCAGCATGATACGTATAGGTGCAACATATAATGGGAATATGATAACAAGTGTATCAGACTTCAATTCACTTGAAATAGAATTGTTTGGAGAAACTATTGACATACTTCAAGGCACACCAGCGCCAGCGCAATCTGGAATATACATAAGCAACATCACATGGAGCCCAATGACAAACACATATGACTTGACCTTTGCGTTCGCAGGACAAGATTATTATGTGACAAACAGCAATATTACTATATCAGGCAACATATCGGCTGGAGGCAGCAACTACGACATAGACGGTACAATAAATGTTCCTGTGATAACATCAATTGAAGGCACAGATGCAGACTTCTATGAATTAGGCGTTGTGAATGAGACAGCAGAGGTTGATGCTAATGGTGACTTTGAATACAGCTGTCGCTATCAGTTGCGTCACACAGTTGGTACAACAACTACATATGAGAATAACAATCAAGGCTTTACATTACGATACACAGTTATATCACAAACAGGCACAACTATAGAGCAAGGCTACGCTGTGTGGACTGACGCAACACCTGGCTACTGGCTTAAGACAGGCACTGTTCAAGACTGGTACTCACAATCATCAAAGCCTGTTAGAATACGTCTTGAATTAATTGACACAAACAACACCGTTGTTGATACAAGAATGGTTAATGTGATAAATCGTCCAACAGCGTTGTTCGAAGTTGAGGACGGACTTACTCGTTCTATACAGGCAGTCTCAGATACAAGCTACAGCTACTACACATCATTGACACAGACGACACAAAACATTACATCTACTGTGAGCGCCTTGGCACTTAATGTAAACAACTTAAACTCTTACTCTTATCTTAAGTTCAGTGAAATTGACCAACGAGCAGACTCCATCTCATTAACTGTTAATACGTTAAGTGAAGGACTTCAACAAACTGGCATCGACATTACTAATGGCACTATAACACTTAACGCAGATAATACAAATATAAATGGTTCACTTAACGTCTATGACGATGACTCAGGCATCACAATACTCAACTCAAATGGTTCAATCGCAACACAGCTAATCTCTAAGAGTATCTCTGATATGGGAAGCAATGTCAATGCATCATTGTTATGCAATATGCGTTCACCGCGTGGAGAAGCTGGGACTACTCGTTCAGCAACATATCAACTTGGTTACATATCTCAAGGCACTGTGATAACAATAAATCAAATCTCCGCGAAGATGAATGAGACAAATCTCATACAAGACTTCTCTGGTTCGTTCACTCGTACATTATACGTTGGAGGCACAGCTGTGAGCACAACTACAGCATCTACATCATCTTCAGACTTATCAGCATTGAATGTTACAAACTTAGCTATAACACAATCTGGTGACTATGCTATAACTATATCTTCAAGTAACGCAAATCCAGGCTGGGGGAGCGGAAAATATATGACTGTCGAATTTACGTTCATCACTACAGTTAATGACTATAACTTAATAGGAAGGGATGGAATACTTATTACAAAGACAGGCAATAAGCTTTTCCGCGTCTACAATGACTCTATTGACTTACGCTACGGTGATGATGGAATACGACTCGACAACAATGGGCTACGTCGTTGGGAATATGGCACCCAATCATGGGCGGGCTTCGACAATACAAAGAAAGTTGTTCGCTACTATGACTATGGAGATGGACTAGGTTACGACTTACCAATCGATGTTGAGCCAGACAGCAGTGGAATATGTGACTTAACAGCAGGTGTGGGACTATACATAATGAATTTAGGACATGGTAGAATAGTTGACACAACTTATTACATCCGCATGCCACGAAAGACAACTATACACCCGGGCTACAAAGTTGAAATTGTCAATGAATGCTATGCGTCAAATAACAAAACTATAACATTAATGTTCCAGACATACGACAGCACACCGTTCTTAGTTAGTAATAAGACTGAGCACACACAATATGGCGTCACAGGAATTTGCACTTATAGTTTAGTTTATACTGGACGTCATTGGATAATTACTGGTTAATAAATATATACATACATGCAAGTAGTTTGCTACTTGCATGTTTTTTCACATATGACAATATTATTAGAATGCATAAAAGAATATACAAATGAGATAATAAAGAACCGTCGAGCTCACATAGACTTTATTAAGCAAAACTATAACATACAATTTGCACCAAATACATATAAGACAATATTTAAGAATATTGATGACATTAATCGTCTTAATAAAGCTGTGAAAAACATAGAAGAAAGCTTAAAAACTATTGAAGAGATTGAAAACAATAATCTGAAATGCCTATCTTAAATAGACACCAGCTGGATCGAGAACCCCTGGGTCGTTACATTATTTAATTAGTGATTTACTAATTGTATTTCTTCCATTGTAAACTTTATTATTATTTTCTAGGGAGGCCACATAATAAAATGTGGCCTTTTTTCGTTATTCACTTATGAAGTGAACAACTTCATTCACTTATGAAGTGAACAACTTCATTATTCACTTATGAAGTGAAATTTAAAATAATAAGAATATGAAAACATTTAGGTTTATAAAAAGTTACGAGAAAGTTTACTTTACAACAGTTGAAGCAGAGACATTGGAACAAGCCAAAGAACTTGCTAACGACTACGACTGGACTGAAGATGATGAACAATATCTTGTAAGGGAAAGCTACAAAGTTGTTGAAAGCAGCGGTGACATATGGGATGATGATGATGCGTTGAATGAAGCAGATGAAATCATCACTTATAATGCCTATTCACATGACTAGCTGATGATTAACGTTCGACTACAAAAACAAACAGAAAATGATACTTATATCTAAAGACACGGAAGTTCCGCGTAAAGTAACGGTTGAAATCAATTGTGATGTATTGCGTGTTTGCTACAGCAGCAAGAAAAATCCAAACTACAAGACGCTTGGTATTTATGGATGCTATCTCGAAGTGTTTGGATTTTCTAAAATCAATTCTATCAACGTGTATGATGACAATGATGAGATATGCATAGATGAGGAAGATGTACAATATAGTGTGACAAATGACTTCTTCCATAAGCTTTTCAATGATGATGAACCATTACCTGTTGAGGCGCGTTCTGGCATATATGATGACTATGACGTTGAATATGAGATTGAAGTGACAGGTGAGTTTGATCCCAACAAGCTAAAGCTTATTAAATCAAATGAATGCCTTGAGATGCCTGATTTCATACTTGCTGGAAAGATAATATATGACAACGCGGAATATAATTTGTCTCATTCAAGTGAAAATGACATATATATGATTGACGTGTTTTGTGATAATATGTTTGATATTGAAGAGCTATGTGATTGATGCATGCAACCACTATAAATAACATTTTTTCATTAAATTTTGTACATTTATAGTATTTGCTGTTTTATAGCTCATTTATTTTGTTTATATTTGCACCGTGAATCTATAAACATAACGTAAAATGAGCAAAAAAATTGTATTATTCTCTCGCACTTCTACAACAGAGCAGGATGTAGAGCAACAAACACGTGTATTGATAGATGAGGCTAAACGTCTTGGCTATCCTGTTAACCGTCAGATTGTCATTGAATATCAAGAGTCAGCAACAAAACTTGACTCTATGACACGACAAGGCATACAGAAACTAAAAGAGACCATTCTCTCAGACAATGATGTGGACTGTATGCTTTGTTGGGAACTTACACGACTTGCACGTCGTGGGGATGTGATATATGACATTCGTAACTTCCTTATGGAGCATCGCATAAGGTTGATTATACTTAAGCCTTCATTCATGGAACTTATAGACCGTGAAGGTAAAGTCACTCCAACTATGTCACTCATGCTGGGTATATTCACTTCATTTGCAGAATCAGAAG
>Ga0265301_10003311_pt1 | contig 17183 bp, 13 predicted proteins | sample AusTroGonzalo_MG_2_FD_193488 | JGI IMG/M metagenome (GOLD analysis project Ga0265301, IMG submission 193488) | Bovine rumen microbial communities from tropical cattle in Woodstock, Queensland, Australia - Gonzalo_04 | ecosystem: Host-associated > Mammals > Digestive system > Stomach > Rumen ... | reverse complement strand
CTCAGCCCCTGCAGGACGATTGCAAGCTTCTCCTGCCCCGTCCAAGTTTTCTTCTTCGTGCTCATCGGTCGCCTCCTTTCACGGACTCTCTTAATATAGCACGTCTCTTAACGGGGTGCAATATAATGGAAATACCGTCTGTACTACCCGGCTTGTGCCCCGATTCCGGTTTCCAGATGCGCGTACACCAAGGAGATACGAGCTACCCTATGGGGCAGTTATCAGGAGTAATCAACCTGAAATGATGAATTTCCTATAGGGCAGATAGATGTCCTGTCCCGCCTGTCCGGATTGCCAGACCTTCACCTCAAGCCCCGTTCAGATTACGGAAAAATTACGGAAAACGGCATTTCATCCGGTATTCTGTTCTGTCCTCTCTCCTCAAGACTCAACCGGAAGGAATCGTAACGAAGGGAATTATCGCTTTCCGGAATCCAATTCCGGAATTATTGAGACGCAGATGCGAAAACCGCCTGTTTTGAGCTCAATGCCTCGCATGTTTTTTCCGTAAATTTTCCGTAATTCTTGCCACAAAACCAGGAAATACCGGGAATTACCAGTTTATACTAAATCTACCCTTTTTAACCTCGAATTTATATAAAAAAGTGGTGCACCCGGCGGGGCTCGAACCCACCACCTACTGCTCCGGAGGCAGTCGCTCTATCCAAATGAGCTACGGGTGCAACTACAACTGTTATTTTACATGCCTGTCTTTATTGCCCGGGCCGGAGCAGCTGAACCTCGTACAGATAATCAAGCGACCAAGCTCTGCGGCAGGAATATCCTGAGAGAGGATGGCACAGCCACGTCAATCGATCCGAACGGCAAAGAAGATTTATTAATATACCGCAATGCCGTAAAAAATCAAACTCCGCCTGTAAAAAAAACAGGAAAAACCGGCTTTCGAGCCGCCTGGATGAAATGACGAACACAGAAACGGAACGTTTTTCCACGTCAAACAGCCACCTTCAACCCCAAAACATTATTGCGATCAACCATACCCATACGATCGGCGCAAACATCAAGAACTGCGTTTCTCTGTCCATTTGATGCGCATAGCTGCAGTCTCCGGCGGAATGGTTTTTCCGCCGTCGATTCTCATGCAAACCGGGCTGGGGCAGATCAGTGCTATCCGTCAGTCTCAGGGGGCATATCCGATTATTCAAACATCCCGGACAGCTTCGGCAAGACACACGCCGTCACTTTTCTGCATAAAATAAACCATGGTCAGCCTGAAAAACCGCACAACGCGGCCTGCGTCGCATTATTTCTTGCATTGACCGAACTCAAAGTCAACAGTCCGATGCAACGCTTCCTGCATGTTGAACGGAGGCTTGAACCCGGATTGAAGCATTTTGTCGGAACTGAAAACGGTCTGGGCGCAGAACTTCTTGATGCGAATGGAGCTGATGGGGAAATTCCGGCGCGTGATGAATGCCAGGATATCGAAGCAGAAGCCGCCGCAAAGTCCCAGCCAGTAGGGAAGAGAAATGGGCGGAAGCTTCTTTCCCAAGGCTTTTTCAAAGCCGTCGACCAGATCGTTCATGTCGAAGTCCGGCTTGTCGATATAGTTGTAAATGGAGTACGGCTGTTTGTTTTCCTCGATGTTCCATTTCAGGAAAGCGACAACGTTGCCGACATATGCCATGGATTTTTTGTTCTTGCCGTTCCCGACCATCAGGAATCGTCCGGAAGCGAGCTGTTTGAAAAGGTTGTAGACGTTGCCGCGGTTGCGTTCGCCGAAAACCACAGTCGGGCGGATCACATGAAGCATGTTTTCCGGATCGGATTTCTGCCACTTCTCGTAAACGGCTTCCGCAAGGAGCTTTGTTTTCCCGTATTCGTTGAATGGATTCTTCGGGCCGTCTTCCGCATAGGCGTACTCCGGGAAACCGTAGACCGCCACGGAAGACGTGAAGACGATCGACCGGATGCCGAGCTCCGAAGCGATCTTGCAGACATGCTCCGCGCCTTCGACATTGTTGCGTGTATAGAGGGAGAGCGGTCGGACGTCGTCGCGATGGGAAGCGGCGAGATTGACCACGCAATCCTGACCTGCCATGACTGCCCGGAGTTCATCATCCGAACAAACATCGCAATGTTTCCAGAGTTCAGGATAGAATTCGCTTTTGACCAGGTCCCCGATCGTGACCTGATGGTCCGCTTTCAGAAGTTCCGTCAGGCGTGATCCGACGAATCCGCTGCCGCCGAGTATCAATATTTTCATGGGTGACCTTGCTTTCCTTTTTGAGGCATGATTGTTCGGGGAAACGATTACGACAGGACCTGTTCCTGTGGTTGGCTATAACAATATAGCATGGAAAGGCGGGATTTCAAGTTTGAGGGCAGCAGGTTTCTGAGACATTATGCCGGATGCACCGAATGGAATCAAAGAAAGCGCATGCGGGATTCACCGGGAAAGGCCCGGTGTATCCGCTTCGGCTTTCCAAAGGCAAACAGGAAATGAAGCGCCGGATTACGGCATATCCTCCACGGTCGCCGTCACGAAAAGCAGAGTGAGCGTGTCCGGCTGGTATGCCGGATTGCTGATGCGCGCCGCCAGAACGGGCTTGCCGACTTCAAGGTACAACGCCTGCCGGAACGCCGTCGTGTCGAGCATGGGCAGTTTCAGCGTGCCGGAGAGCAGTTCCGGTTCGGGCTGGCGCGGACGCGCGTAGCGGTTCTGCACGGGGTCGGGCATCTCCGGCTCGCCCCAGAATGAATACCCGTAGTTGCGCCAGCCGGTCTGCGAGGTCTTTTCGAAACGGTAATCCAGCCGTACGACGCTGCCGTCGTTGAAGACGCGGGCGGCGGCCTTGAGCGCGGTGCCGGTCCAGATGGATTCGCTGTTCAGCGGGATGGCGGGGATGCCGGGATCCTGCGCGGGGATCCATTTCAGCGGGACGTACTGCGTTCTGGTGTTGAGCTGGATGGAGACGGGTTCCTGCGACGGGATCAGCCGGAACGACGGGCTGTAGAGGTCGCGAAGCTGATTGCTTCTGGAAAGCCTGTCAAGGAACATATCGGAGGGAACGCCCGGGCAGCCGTCGGTAGCGCCGGCGACAAGGAGCTCGTTCCATTTCGCGCGGACGATCTGGAAATCCAGGCGCACGAGTTTGTTTCCTGCCGCGGGCACAAGCCTTTCAGGCATCTGCAGCGCCTGCGTGAAGAACACGTGCAGGGTCCAGGCATTGCTGGTCTGCGACTTCGCCACGATCATCGGCTTGCCGCCTGTGGCGGTCAGTGTGCTGGCAAAGGAATTGTCGTCGAAAATGGGCGACTGACCCTCGCCCCACTCGCCGTAATCGGTGTTCGTGAAGCCGTTGAGCTTCCGCATGGAAGATTCCATGGAGAAAATGCGCGGCGGGCGGATATCCAGGAAAAACTCGTTGCCGATGAACGTCGGATCGCCGAAGAACGGCAGAATGCTCGCCAGGTTGTTGTAGGAGTTGATGTACTGGGAAGAGATATCGTCTTCTTCGTCTTCCTCGTCTTCCTCGTCGTCACCCTCGCCATCCTCTCCGTCGGATGCGTCATCGCCGTCCTCTTCCTCGTCCATCTCCGGCGGCGGGATCTCCCGCGCGTTCCCGGATTGACGGTTCGCGAACGGACCGGCCGCTTCTTCCTTTTCTTTCGGCAGGATGAAGAACGAGGGGAAGAATTCGGTGCGCGTCATTTTGAACTCAACGGGGGTACTGGCGGCGGAATAACCGGCAGTGTATCCGATGACACGGTATCCGCCCTCGTGGTAAATCGCGGGCAGAAGCGCGTCCGTAGGCTCGGAGTCTTTCGGAAGCCCCATGGATTCGGCGGCCGCGGCCAGGATCTTCTTCGGCACGGTCACGACCTGATACTCGAAATACAGAAAGGAATCCTCTCCGTTCGACCATGCGGGAGCGATCCCTCCGGCAGGGAAATATCCGGAAGCCATGCCGGGATATGCCGTTCCCTGGGAGGCCGAGGCAGGTTCGGAGGAGGAGACGTTGTTGTCGCCGGAAGCATCGGAGGGATCATCTTCTTCCGTGCCAGTCGAGCTGTCCGCCTCCGCATCCATATCCCCTGGAAGTACGGGATCATCCGCTTCGGACGTGTCTTCCGCAGCGGAAGAAGCAGCGGAAGCATCCGCGCCAGACTGTTTTTCTCCGGCGGGAGAAACGGTTAAATCGTCCGCATCAGGCGATTCTTCGGCATCGGACTCCGACACTGTCACGGAAGGGGCGTTTTCCGCGGCGGATGCGGTGACGTCCCCTGCGGGAACTGCGTTCCTTTTCCCCAACGAGACTGCAACCACGCACATGAGCACTATGGCCGCAAGGAAGACCAGCAGAGTTACGATACGTTTCATTTGTACCTGCCTTTCCAACCCTCCCGGTCGCGGCGGGAGGGTCGCTGTTCGGTTGAACGCCCCGCGCGGGGAAGAAGCTTATTTCGCTTTGACGGGTTTAGCCTCTTTCACGACGAGAAGGACGGGGTATTTGGAGTCGGAATCCGGCACGCTGTACATGGTGCCGGTGAGCGTCATCGGGGAATCGTCGAGCGCGGTGTTCGCAGGCAGCGCCACGGCGATGGCCTCCCCTTCGTTCTTGCCGTAGGCGGTGGCGAAGACGGCTGAGTCGCGCCCGTCAAATTCAACGGACGGAGCGGCGGCGCCGGATTCGTACGCGCGAATGCCGGAGACTTCGAAATGGGCGAGCTTGCCGGCGAAATGATGTCCGGCGGCCTTGTCGACTTTCTCGAAGTTCAGTTCGGCGGGACGGTCCGCCATGAGCGGGTTCAGTGCCAGGATGGCGACGACGACGATCGCGCCGGAGAGAAGCGTGGCGGGCAGTCCGACCGCGAGCCACTTCATGAAAGTGACGTGCGAGGCGGACGGACGCTTTTCGAGCATGCCAAGCGCCACGATGTTCGCCGTGCTGCCGATCATGGTGATGTTGCCGCCGAAGCATGCGCCGAAGAGCAGCGCCCACCACAGCGGGAAGTCTTTCACGCTCTGGGAGAGCTGTTCGATCACGGGGCAGAACGCCGCCACGAAGATCACGTTGTCGACGAACGCCGAGCCGACGGCGGAGGTGAAGAAGATGAACGGAACGAGCTCATACGGGCTGGTGCCGCAGACTTTCGAGAAGCCGTTCGCCATCACCTTGTCGACCTCGGTGTATTCGAGCGTGCCGGCCACGGCGAAGAGCAGCATGAAGAAGATAAGCGTCCACCAGTCGACTTCGCGTTCGATGTAGTAGCGCGCGCGGTTCTGCTTGATGATCATCACGATGCCGGAGCAGATCAGCGGGGCGATGATGAGGACGGTGTTCTTCGGGAGTCCGAGAAGCTCCTCGGTCGGGTGGTGGGAGGCAATGGCGCACACGGTGCAGACCAGAAGGATCAGGCCGGGCTTGTAGGGCACTTTCACGCGCGGAGCCAGCGAAAGCCCCTGCGCCAGACGGCTCTGCAGGCTCTCGTCGAATTTCCTCAGGTCCTTGCGGAAGATGAAAAGGAGCAGCGCGATCACGGCGAACAGAGAAACGAGCATGATCGGGAACGACCACATCATGAAGTCGCCGAACGTGAGGCCGCCTTTCGTGCCGATGTAGATGCCGACCGGGTTGCCCATCATGGTGCCCGAGCTGCCGATGTTCGTCGCCAGCACGGCGATCAGGATGTACGGGGTCGGGTTCAGCTTCAGGCGGTCGCACACCTGGAAGATCAGGGTGGAGATGAAGATGATGGACGTGACTTCGTCCACAGCGCAGGCGAGCAGCGCGGACGCCACGCTCGTGACCGTAATGAACTTCATGCCGGACAGGTTCGGCATTTCAACGATCAGCTGGACGATCCACGTGAAGAAGCCGAGGTCGCGCAGCGCGCCCACGATGACCATCATGCCGACCAGGAAGAGGATGACCTCCAGGGAGGACGACTGCACGAAGTGGGGGATGTCAAGCGAACCGGTGAAGATCAGGACCGACAGGCCGAGGAACGCCAGTGCCAGACGGAACTTCCAGAAGAACAGCGTGCCCATGATGAGGCCGATGAAGACGGCGCACGCCACAGCCTGATGGGACAGGAGCGCGCCGGAGAAAAAGCCGCCCAGGCCCACTGCCAGGCTGACGGCAAGCAGGATCAGGAAACGCGAAACAAAGTATTTGACGGAAATGGTGGAGGATTCTTCCGACATGATATAGTAACCTTTCTGTTATTCTCGTATTCGTTGCGCGACGCTTATTCCCAAAAGAACTTCGCGCAGAATTCACGCAGGGAGACCAGCCCGGCAAGGCGGCCGTTGCGGTCCGTGATGATGAGCTGCGACTGCTTCTGTTCCAGGAAGAGCTTCGCCAGCTGGATCGCCGGGACGTCTTCCGAAACAGGCTCGCCGAGCTCCTGCATGATGTCGGAAACGCGCGTGTCGCTGGCGCTCTTCAGCAGGTCGACGAACGGCTGGAACCGGTAGATCGGGGAAAGGTTCTCCATCCAGAGGAGATGTTCGGGCAGGCAGTACGTCAGAATGTCTTTCAGCGATGCCACGCCGCGCAGGTCGCCCACGGAGTCGATCACGGGGAGCGAATAGCTCTGTGTGGTGGCGAAAATGTCGATCGCCTCGCGGATCGTGTCGGTCTCGTGCAGCGGCGTGAAATCGGTCCGCATCACGTCTTTGGCAAGCAGGTATTCCGGCATCCGGATCTTTCCCGTGGCGAAGAACGACTTCACGTCCGCGGGGGACCTCAGGCCGGCGACCTGGCGGATGCTCGAGGGATCGGCGAACGACTTCGCGAGCATGGACATGACCTGGAGATGCAGGTTCGGATCCTCCAGCGGGGACAGGATCAGCACCATCACATTAACAAACGTATTCATATTCAATGATATGACTTGCGTGGACACATCCTTGCCGCCGTAGCCGATCCCGGTCGGGCTGCATGCGATGGCGATCATCGGCTTTTCGAGTCCGGCGAGGCGGGCGTGCGGCACGGCGAGGCCGGGGGCGACGATGCACGGGAACACTTTTTCGCGCTTCTCGATCTCGGCGCGCGCTTCCTCGATGTTGAGCTGGGGGAAATGGCGTTTGAGCAGGTCCAGCAGCTTGCCAATGACCTTGGTGCCGTCGGATTCCGTCACGCCGCAGGCAATATTGTTCGCAAACAGAAAGTCCGAAAACTCATTTTTCGATTCACTCATGGTGGGGATAACCTCCGGGGTCGTTCCATGTGATAAAAAAAATATGAAATCTTATATAAATAGCACAGAATTCAAAAATTACAAGTCCAAACAAGGTATTTTTGCGGACTTTTTGCCGTCTCACAAAAACTTTGCGCATTTTTTCATCTTTTCAGCTTCAACCGCTTGAAAAACATGTTGAAACGCAGTATATTAAAAGATTGTTTCATCTCAAAAAACATTCACTTCAGGAGTTTTCACTCTAATGATTACGAAAAAGAACCTCGTCCTGCTCGGCCCGCCCGGTGCCGGCAAAGGCACGCTCTCCGATCCGCTCATGGCACAGGAAAAGCTCGCCCACATCTCCACCGGCGAAATCCTCCGCGGCGAAGTCGCCGCCGGGACCGAACTCGGCAAGCAGGCCGAAGCCTGCATGAAGTCCGGCAAGCTGGTCCCCGACCAGGTCGTCGCCGGCATGGTCGCCGCCCGCCTCGCCACGCCCGAATGCGCCAACGGTTTCATCCTCGACGGCTTCCCGCGCACCGTCGCGCAGGCCGAACTGCTTGAGGACGCCATGGATCGCATCGGCATGAAGCTCGACGCCGTGATCCTCTTCGAGGCGCCCGAAGACCTCCTGCTCCAGCGCCTCACCGCCCGCCTCACCTGCAAAAAATGCGGCGTGGCGTTCAACAAGCTCTTTGCCCCTCCCAAACAGGAAGGCATCTGCGACCGCTGCGGCGGCGAGCTCATCCAGCGCGCCGACGATTCCCTCGAGACCGCGAAGAACCGCCTCAAAGTCTACCACGAACAGACCGCTCCCCTCATTCAGTTCTACGAGGGAAAAGGCTGCCTCGCCCGCATCGACTCCTCCCTCCCCGTGAGCGAGGGATTCGCTGCGCTGCTCGCGCTTCTGAAGTGATTCCCGGGGTTTCCGCATGCGTATGATGAAACGGCGCAACTACGTCATCCACACGCCGGAAGAGATCGCCCGCATCCGCGAGGCGGCGCGTGTCACCGCGCTCGCCCGTGAGGAGATCGCCGCACTCGCCCATCCCGGCATGACGACGCTCGAACTCGACGAACTCGCCGGAGCCGTGATCCGCGCCACCGGCGGCGTCCCGACGTTCCTGAATTACAACGGGTTCCCGCGCAATATCTGCATCTCGGTCAACGACGTGGTCGTTCACGGGATCGCCAGCGAAAAATGCGTCCTGAAAGAGGGCGACATCGTCAGCGTGGACGTCGGCGTGACCCTGAACGGCGGCATCGGCGACACCGCGAAGACCGTGCTCGTCGGAAACAAGCCGACCACAAAGGACATCGAACGGCTTCTTGCCGGAACGCAGGAAGCGCTCGAGGCTGGGATCGCCGCGGCGAAACCTGGAGGACGCGTGGGCGACATCTCCCGCGCCGTCGCGAAAGTCGCCGAACACTACAAGCTCGGCATCGTCCGCGACCTCGTCGGCCACGGCTGCGGCACGCGGCTCCACGAGCCCCCCGAAGTCCCGAACTTCGTCAGCACCAGCGAGGGCCCGGTCCTCGCGCCCGGCATGGTCCTCTGCATCGAGCCCATGCTGAACCTCGGCACGGCGCGCGTCTACGTCGAGCCGGACCAGTGGACGGTCCGCACGGCCGACGGGCTGCCGTCCGCGCATTTCGAACACATGATACTCATTACTGAAACCCATACGGAGGTCCTAACCCGTGTCTAAAGACGTTGTCAAAGTCGAAGGCGTCGTCCGCGAACTGCTCCCCAACACCATGTTCCGGGTCGAACTTGAAAACAAGCACATGATCCTCGCCCACATCAGCGGCAAAATGCGGCTCCACTTCATCCGCATCCTTCCGGGAGACACGGTCACTCTTGAGATGTCCCCGTACGACCTGACAAAAGGAAGGATCGTTTTCCGCCAGAAATAACGTCTGCGGCCGGTTTCAAAACCTGAACCACGCAATGATCTGCCCGGGATCGTTTTCCCTGGCATATCCCCATTTTTTGCACAACCAAAAACCAAATACCGCCCATTCGGGCAAGAAAGGAAAATCCAAAATGACGAAACGAGATCTCGTTGTCAAAATCTCCGCCGACACCGGCCTCATCCAGACCGAAGTCGCCAACATCGTTCAGAAGACCCTCGACTACATCGCCGACGAACTCGCGGCCGGCCGCGATATCGAACTGCGCAACTTCGGCGTCTTTGAAATCCGCGTCCGCAAGGGCCGCAAAGGCCGCAACCCCAAAGTGCCGCAGATCACCGTGCCGATCCCGGAGCGCAAGGTCGTCAAATTCCGCGCCGGCAAGGAACTCAAGGACCGCGTCGCCAGCCTGAAGATCGACTGATTCCGGAGAACCCGTCCCATGCCGAAAATTGCTCCGCCCCCGGGAGTGAGCGACATCTTCCCGGACGAAGCCACAGCCTGGCTCCAGCTCGAATCCGCCGCCCGCAAAGTCTTCGGTCTTTACGGGTTCGGTGAACTCCGCACTCCCATTTTCGAGTTCACCGAGGTCTTCCAGCGCGGACTCGGCGGCGAAACCGAAGTCGTCCAAAAGGAAATGTACACGTTCGAGGACCGCGGCGGAAGAAGCCTCACGCTCCGCCCCGAAGGCACCGCGGGCGTCATGCGCGCCCTCGCCGCCACCGATGCGGCGAACGGCGTCGAACACCGCGTGTTCTACATGGGCCCGATGTTCCGCGGGGAACGCCCCGCAGCGGGCCGCAAGCGCCAGTTCCATCAGGTCGGCGTCGAGAACGTGGGCCGTCCGGCGTCCCCCGGACTCGACGCGGAAGCCATCGCCATGCTCTGCCATTTCCTCGAGGAAATCGGCATCACGGGTTTCAATCTCCTCATCAACACCCGCGGCGTGCCTGCCGACCGCCCCGCGGCCGAACAGGCGCTCGCGGAGCATTTCCGCCCGCACCTCGCCGAAATGTGCGAGGACTGCCGCGCCCGCATCGACCGCAACGTCTGGCGCATCCTGGACTGCAAGCAGGCTTGCTGCCGCCCGTTCATCGAATCCGCGCCCGACCCGGCGCAGTTCTTCAGCGAGGAATCCCGCGCCTATTTCAACAAGGTCTGCGAGCTCCTCACGGAACAGGGCATCCCGTTCACGGTCGATCCCCGGCTCGTCCGCGGCCTCGACTATTACGTCCACACCGTCTTCGAGCTCACGCACTCCGGGCTCGGCGCACAGAACGCCATCGCGGGCGGCGGTCGCTACGAGCTTCAGCTCCCCGGCCTCCGCACCCCGATTCCCGGCGTCGGATTCGCAGCTGGCATGGAACGCCTCCTCATCGTGCGCGACGCGCTCGGCGTGACGCCGCCTCCGGCGCCCGTCCCGAAGCTGTACCTGGCTTCGCTCGGTGACGCCGCGCTCGAGTTCAACACGTCGTTTGCCGCGAAGCTCCGCCATGCGGGGATTTCGACCGCAATCGACTACGATGCCAGGAGCATGAAGTCCCAGATGCGCGCAGCCGACCGCATGAAAGCGGAATATACGCTCGTGATCGGGGATTCCGAACTCGAAGCGCAGTCCGCAAAGCTCAAGCATATGACGGACGGACGGGAGATCCAGACGGCGCTTACGCTCGACGGCGTGCTTTCGGCGCTTGCCGCCGACACGGGAGCGAACTGAACCGTCCCTCCTCTTTTCGCGTAGAAAGTTAAGCCGCGGGGTTCGTCCCGCGGCTTTTTTCGCGTCCGGTTTCAGGGAGAAAAAATCCTGCTAGGCGCACAAAGCGCCCGGTTTCAGGAAATTATCGAACAGCGTCTCTTCCTCCGCGGCACTGCCGCCGGGGAAAGATCACTTCTTTTCCTCTTGTTCCTGCTGCCTGCCGGCTTCTTGCTGCTCGGATTCCAGGCGGTCGATCTCCTCCGCGTCATCCTCGGTGAACGCCGAGATGATCATGTTCGGGAAGAGGACCAGCAGGTATTTCGCATTGTCGGTGAAGAAGTGCGAAATGGATTTGCCGTAGGAGACTTTCGGATCGAGGATGTCTCCGGTCAGGTAGAACGGCCAGAAGAAGAACGCGAACTTGGTGTTCGTCTCCAGGTCGGCTCCGCCCTCCCCCGCCAGGTCGATCGTTCCGCGCGCAGTGTATTCTTCAAGCAGATCGCCCTCGAGGATGAACTCTTTCAGCTCCACGACGCCTTTCCGAAGAGACAGTTCCATCATGCCTCTGTTGAACTCCATGGGAGTCTCCCCGGAGATCATGTCCATGATCGCGCCCGCCGTAGCCAGGCGCAGCGCGCGGCGCACCATTTCTCCCGGCACGTAGTCGATGAGTCGCGGCACGCTGATCAGGGGCATGAGGAGGATGTTCAGGAAAAACGAACGGTCGCGCAGGGAACTCCGAAGCGAAACGCCCTCAAGTTCGGCCCGGCAGTCGGCCTGAAGATTCCGCGTCAGGGCTTCGGTCGTGAAGCCTTCGCCGCGCACATCGGCCTGAAGCCGTTTGATGAAACCGTGCAGGCCGTGCGGGATGTCCGGGCTGTCGTCCGTGGCAAGGAATGCGGCGAAGCTTTTATTGAACGGGATGTCTTTCAAATCAGCCTTGACCTCGAACGGCCAGGTCCCGTCTTTCACATGGATTTCCGCCGACGCGGTGCCCGACACGTCGCCGGAGAACTCCGCGCGGGGGACCAGGATCGACGGATCGTCGCCGTCGCGCAGCTCCATCATGCCGGTCGAGGAAAAGATCATGGAATGGTTGCGCGCATAGATGCCGTGCAGGTCCAGCTCGATGGTCTTGTCGAAGAGCGAGATCGCCGACGTCTCAATCTCGGGGTCGGTGTTGTGGTTGTACCGGAAATACGACACCGCGAACGGCAAATCCAGCGAACTTGAAACGAACTTCGGCGGGGCGCCCTCCCCGCGCCGGTACAGATACCGTCCGGAAAAATGCTCCTCGTCGTTTTCGTCCGCCAGCCGGATGGTGACGTCGCCGAACAATTCGGAGTCCGCCCAGAGCAGCCCGCCCTCGATCCGCCCGGACAGTTCCGGGAACCGGTATTCGTCCGGCTCGTCCGACTGAAGCCGCAGGCGGTTGATCCCGAGGCTGCCGTCCCATCCCATTTCCTTGAAATTGTGTTCGGCTTTAAACGTGATCTCCCCGCCCGAGTCCAAATCCTCGAAATAGAAACTGCGCTCGACGCCGTAGCCGATCAGGTACAGGATTTCCGGGCCGAACCTCACTTCCGGGAACCGCATCGACGTCCGGCATTCGTCCGCCAGATTGACCGTGCCGGAACCGCTGGCGAAAAGCATCTGCCTCGCTTTTCTGTCCTGGATATCCACGTTCACTTCCGGCAGCAGCAGAAACTTCTTTTCGAGGTTGAACAGGAACGATCCGTTCGCGCCGACCCGAGCCATTTCGCATGGCTTCCCGCTGAACAGGATGGTCAAATCCTTTCCGACGAGTTTCCCCTCGCCGTCGAGGATCGTGCCGTCCTCGCTGAGCGAGAAGTCCAGTTCGGAAGTCAGGACTCCGCCCGCGGGCCGGACCGCCGCCTCGCTGTCCAGCAGAGGTTCCCAGAACGAAACAGGCAGAGACGCCGTCTTCAACTTGAAATCCGCCGGGGCGCGGCGGAAGACGCCGTCTACCCATGCGAATTCGGACTTGCTGTGGATTTCCGCCTGCCCCTCCCCGTTGTCCAGCACCGCGTCCAGGTTGGTCAGCACGGCACGCGACGCATCCGGTTCATAGCGGAAATCTGCGGAAGCGGAAGCATTGAGGAACCTCAGCACCGGCATGTCATCCCGGCCGGGGAAGAACTTGCGTTCCATCTGCCGGGCGAGGTCGTCGCCGAGGCGGCTGATCTCCACATGGCCGGCGATCGCCGTCTCAGTGCCGCCGGAGGCATTCAGCAGGGCGTGGAAATCCCTGCCGGCGTTCAGCTCCAGGGCACACTCCAGCTGCCAGCCACGTCCGTCCGGCTCCAGGCGGAACTCCGCGTCGCCGATGGCGTCCAGCTCAAGGTTTTTGCCGTCCGTCCCGGTCAAGGCGAGGTGCGACAGGCGGGACTCCTTGTGAAGTTTCGCCGTCATGTTGGCAAGATCGAAATCGAGCTCGGCGGATGCGCTGTGCTCCAGGTCGCACAGATTGGCGTCGTCCAGGAACACGCAGAAATCGGCCACGCCCTGGTCCCCGTATTTTTCGATCATCCGGTACGGATTATAGCGCAGTCCGCCCTTCAGCGAAGCGGTCCTGATGTTGTACTCGCCGGTGAAAAGCGCGCCGCAGATCTGGTCGTCCCCGTCATAGAACGACATGCCGCAGTGCGAAACGTGGAACGAACCGATCCTGTTGACGCCGTCTGTCTCGAACACGGCATCGGCTTCGAACTCGCGGGACATGGTGTTCCGGTCCGTCACGGAGACGGAGGCGCCGCCGTTCAGGCATTCTTTTTCCGGATCGAGTTCGATGTGGTAGTCCCCGCTCAGCTCCCTGCCGGAAGCGTCGAACGGAAGCACCGGGTCGAACGGAGTCAGGTCGATCGGTTTCGCCGTCGACAGCAGCAGGCTCGCCGCCTGCGGGTTCAGCGTGTAGGTGGCGTCCTCGTGCCGCATGAATTCGAACACGCCGGACGTTTCAAGGTCGATGCGGCCGCCTTTCGGCCCGGTCAGATGCCCGGAAAGGTCGTCCAGCGTCACGCCGCCCGACGCCAGGTCGTACTCCATGTTGCACTTCGCCTCGAACACCGCTTCGCCGGGAATGGAGCCGCCGCGGCAAATGAGGTCCGAGACCTGCCCGCTCGCGCCGCACCTCAGATGGAGCTTTTCCCCCTCGAGGGCGAGCGTCCCGAATACTTCCAGCAGCGTGTTGTCCATGCTCAGGTTCAGCGGCGCATATTCCCACCGGTCGGAATTCGTCCATTCTCCCCCGAACCGCAGGGAGTCGGTTTCCGGCTCGTACTGCACGACCATGTCCGTCGAGGCAAGCACGGGGAACTCCATGCGGGAATCAGGAAGTTCGATGACCAGGGGCGTGTTCCCCGCCGCCGAAATGATGATGCTCTCGCTGCCGCGGGCGGCGGATGCTTTCAGACGCCCACCGAACTGGATGGTCCGCCACGGTTCGTTCAGGGCATACTTCACGCCGCAGACGATCTGCGGGCGCGTCAGGCGGCCATCCTCGAACGTCGCGTTCAAATCGGAGATCGACACCACGCTCCCGGCGACGCCGGACAGCCAGCCGACCTCCGCATCCAGCAGGGTCAAATCCATCATCCGCACGACCGGCTTCGACGCCTTGTTCCAGAGCAGATGGGAAAAGTTCCTGAATTTCTCCCCGGAAATCAGGCTGCCATCCTCTTCAGACGGCGATACGCCTGCCACCCGGCTGAAATCAAGCTCCATGCGAAGGCCTTCGGCGTGAACGTCCGAAACGCGCACTTCCTTCAGAGACAGCCCCGCCAGCTTCACGCCGTCAAACCGCCATCCGCAGGATTTCGCCTCGAACCGCCCGTCCCGCATCTTCACTTTCAAGCCGGTCAGGATGATTTCCCTGCGAGAGAGCGACACGATCACTTCCGGCTCGCCCTCGACCTCCACGCCGGTGCACCATGCGCCGAACGGCACGACCCAGCGGTCGACCGTGAGCAGGGCCGCGATGAAAAGGAACAAGCTCAAAAGCACAATGCCGCCCGCCGTCCACAGGACGGTTTTCAGGAACCGGCGCAGCTTTGTTCTTTTTTTCGTTCGTTTCGTTGCAGACATCGGGGACAGCTTGATGGGAATGCCCGCCGGAAACATGCGCGGACAGGTCGGCCCGCGCCTCGAAATCGGGCTATCATTGATAAAAATGTGTTCATTTAATTTACATCCCGCCGGGCGTTTTTCAACCATATAGTTTATAGACGAACCTTTTTTTCACCTTTTTTTCTCCGCGCCGGGCTGCAGGAGATGCAATTGCGTTTTTTCAACGGAAAAGACCTCTGCGAGCCCGAATACCGCATGCATAAATTGCCGTTAAAAACATCAGGTTTTAACGTGCCGGCATTCAGACAATTGCGTTTTTTTATAAAAAACATGCGTTTTCACTGGAACAAGAGTTGATTTTTCATCGTTTCGGATGTATATTATTATTTCAATAAAACTGAAACATCCTTCACATAACCCGTAATCCTAAAACATTGTGAGGTATTGTCATGGCCACCAAGAAAACTGTCAAAAAAGAAACCGCCGCGAAAACCGCATCCGTGAAAGCCGCTCCGAAAGCCGCGAAAGCCGCCGCTCCGAAGACTGCCCCGAAGGCTGCAAAGGCCGCTCCGAAAGCCGCTCCCGTCAAGACCAACGATCCTGAGGAGAACATCAAGCGCTTCGCCAAGACCCCGCTCGCGATGAACTTCGTGAAAGCCCACAACGGCTCCTGGAACCACACCGACTGGCTGAACTTCCTCCGCGACCTCGAAGAGAGAGGCTATTTCCCGATCAATACCGACCACGTCGGACTCATACTCGAAGACAAGAAAAAAGCTTTCTTCTCCAAGTAATCCGCCTTTTTCCTGAAACCAATGAGACTCCCCCGCATTGCCCTGACCATGGGCGATCCGGCGGGCATCGGCCCTGAAATCGCCGTCCGGCTCGCAAACGCGGCCGCCCGGGGCAAAGTTTCCCCCGCGGAAATCGCCCTGTATGGCGCCCCCGACGTCATCGACGAGGCGGTACGGCGATTCGCCCCCGGCTCCAGCCCGCGGATCGTTCCCTGTTCCGACCTCAAGTTCTCGCAGATGCGCCCAGGCAAACTGGACGCCCGTTGCGGCCTGACCGCGCTCGAATGCTTCCGCACCGCCACGCTCGACGCCATCGCGGGCAAGGTCGACGCCATCGTGACCTGCCCGATCAACAAGGCGGCGGTCAATCTTGCCGGGATCCCGTTCACGGGGCACACCGAGCTTCTGGCTTCGCTCTGCGGCGCCAGGGATTTCGTGATGATGCAGTCCGCGGGCGATCTGCGGGTCGTCTTCGTCACCACGCACATCCCGCTGGCGCAGGTCCCGTCCGCCGTCACGTTCGACCGCATCGTGACCGTGACGCACCTGCTCCGCGACGCCATCGCCGCCGAGGGCGTGCCTCATCCGAAGATCGCGGTCGCGGCGCTGAATCCCCATGCCGGGGAAAACGGCAACATGGGATCGGAGGACGAGAAAACCGTGAAGCCGGCGGTCCGTGCCCTGGAAAACGAGGGGATCGACATTCAGGGGCCGTTCCCGCCTGACACGCTTTTCATCGAAAGCATCCGCTCCCAGTTCGACGGCATTGTCTCCATGTACCACGACCAGGGGCATATCCCGTTCAAGATGCTGGCGTTCGACCGCGGCGTGAACTCCACGCTCGGGCTTCCGGTCATCCGGACCAGCGTCGACCACGGCACGGCATTCGAGATCGCCTGGCAGGGTCAGGCGTCCATCGGAAGCCTGACCGCCGCATACGAACTCGCGCGGAAACGCGCCGTCTCCCGCATCGCCGCATCCTGAACCATCCACCGGACCAACGCACATGTTTGAACTCGACATCACACGCGATTTCTCCGCAGCGCACAGGCTCGTCGGATACAACGGCCTCTGTTCCGCGCTTCACGGGCACAACTGGACCGTCCAGGTCTTCATTCGCGCCTCGCAGCTCGACGAGATCGGCATCGCCGCCGACTTCACCGTCATCAAGCGCGAACTGACCGCCATCCTGGCATCCTACGACCACAAGTACCTGAACGAGCTCCCGGATTTCGCCGGCATCAACCCGACCAGCGAAAACATCGCCCGGATCCTCTTCGAGAAGCTCGACGCCGCGGTCAAGATCCCCGGAGTCAAGCTCGACCGCGTCCGCGTCTGCGAGTCCCCGACCTCGGGCGCCACGTACATCCCGGACAGGGATTGACACCGGTAGGCATCCTCTTCCCCTTTTTCCAAAATCAAAACCACCAGCTGAGCTGGTGGTATGCACTGCGCCTAGAAGGCGATAGTACTGGCGGCCCGACACGGGCCCTGAATGGACTGCCAATCGCATTCCCTTCACGAGCCGCCGCTAAAGCGGC
>Ga0265301_10003310_pt1 | contig 17184 bp, 13 predicted proteins | sample AusTroGonzalo_MG_2_FD_193488 | JGI IMG/M metagenome (GOLD analysis project Ga0265301, IMG submission 193488) | Bovine rumen microbial communities from tropical cattle in Woodstock, Queensland, Australia - Gonzalo_04 | ecosystem: Host-associated > Mammals > Digestive system > Stomach > Rumen ... | reverse complement strand
TGACGAACATTTCGACCGATGCCGCGCCGTTTCTCATCGCTGTCGCTGCGCAGTCTGCCGCGACGTTTCCGCCTCCGATGACCGCGACATGACCGTTCGTCTGGAAATCTTCCGGATGGTAAAGGAAATCGGTGTATGAAACGCTGAGTTCTTCTCCCGGGATCTTGAGTTCAAGGCAGTTGGGTTCGCCTGTTGAGACGATTACGGCATCAAAACGGTTGAGAAGCTCGACTGTGTGGCTCACCTTTGCATTGAGTTTCAGCGTAACTAAATCGTTATTGCTGATAAACTCGTAATCGCGCTCTATTACTTCGTGCGGAAGCCTGTTTTCGGGGATCATGCAGAGCGCGCCGCCGATTTCGTGACGACCTTCATAAATCGTAACTTTGAAACCGTTTTTGACAAGAAGCGCAGTCGCCGCAAGCCCGGCAGGCCCTGCTCCGACGATGGCGACAGTGTGACCGTTGTGCGGAAGCGAGACTTTTTCGGGATGATCGACCCTGAAATTGTGCAGGATAGTCGCCTGAACTCTCGGAATGTTGACCGGAAAGTCGATTCCCGAGCGCGTGCAGGCTTTCATGCAGAATTTATCAGGGCAGATAAGGCCGCAGGTCTGACCCATCGGGTTGACACGCGTGATCGCAGCCACAGCCTCGTCCCACTCCTCAGCCTTTGAATACTGGATGAACTCGCGCGGATTGCAGCTAACGGGACATGCAGTCATGCAGGGCTGGGTTTTGCAGTTGAGACATCTTTTGAGCTCCTCGCGAAGCTGGATCTTGGTGAGATAAAGCGATTTTTCGGACATGATTTTTTGTTAAAAAATGATTCTTACTTACTTAAGTGCGTTTTTAAGGATTTCTTCAGCAACTTCGAGCGTTTTTGCCGTTCCGCCAAGGTCGTAGGTTACAACTTTGCGCTCTTTAACGGTAAGCTCGACACCTTTCTGGATCCTTGCTGCCATCTCGTGCTCGCCCAAGTATGTGCAGAGCATTTTTCCTGCAAGGATCGTAGCCATCGGGTTGACTTTGTACATGCCTGTGTATTTCGGTGCGCTGCCGTGAACAGGCTCGAAAACAGCGTAGTTTGAACCGATGTTGCCGCTGTGAGCAAAGCCGAGGCCGCCTACAAGCTGGCTGCAGAGGTCGCTGATGATGTCGCCGAAAAGGTTTTCAGCTACGAGAACTTCGTATTTTTCGGGGCATTTTACAAGCCACATTCCGATTGCGTCAACGTTGTCGAACCATGCTGTGATCTCAGGATATTCAGCTGCGATCTTTTCGAAAACTTCGACCATGAGTCCGCCGGTCTTTCTGAGAACGTTCGGTTTTTCAACGAGTGTGACTTTCTTCTTTCCGAACTTTCTTGCGTGCTCGAATGCTGCGCGGATGATTCTCTCTGCGCCTTTTCTCGTGATTATTCTTGTCGAGATCGCAAGATCTTCTCCGGGAGTGTCCATGAAGAATTTCATCTTCGGCGAATCCTTTGCCAGAGCCGCTTTGAGCTCGTCGCTGACAGGACCGTATTCAACACCGGCATAGCTGCCTTCCGTGTTCTCTCTGAAAACCGTGATGTTGATGTCTTCCTTTCCGTTGAGGTTGAGCGGGTTGCCCGGAATAGCGATGTTCGGTCTTTCGTTGCAGTAAAGGTCGAATTCCTGACGGAGTCTGACTATCGGAGAAAAATATGTGAGACCTTTGTCGCGAAGCTCTGGAACGAGCTCGTTCTTAGCCTCTTTCTGCGGTTTTGACGTGATCGCGCCGAAAAGAGCGGCGTCAGTCGTCTTCATCATATCAGTCGTTCTTTTTGGAAGCGGATCGCCCTCTTTGCACCAGAATTCCCAGCCGATGTCGCCGTGAATGTATTCAGCATCAAGTTTGAGACCGTCGAAAACGATCTTTGCAGCTTCCATAACCTCTTTGCCGACGCCGTCACCCGGCAGCCAAGCGATACGATACTTTGCCATGATTTTCTCCTTTTAAAAAAAATTATTAAAACCCGGATAGTGAATGAACTTTGAAAGCGGGCTATTTTACTTTTTGATTTCTTGCAGTCAAACAAAAAAATGATTTGACAAACCCTTTTCCGGCACTAAATTCGCGTTGTTTCCAGTTTTTTCTTTAAATTGGAGTTAACTATGAATTTTACAGGAAAAAATCTTCTGCTTTACGCGGTCGGCGGTTCTGACGGAACTGAAAAAAACAAATTTTTCGCTGATCTCGAATCGGCTTTGAAAGGCGGGATCACCTGCTTCCAGCTTAGGGAAAAGCACCTTTCTTTTGAAGAATTTCTTGCCGAAGCGAAGGAAGTGAAAAAACTCTGCGCGAAATATTCAGTTCCGCTTATCATAAATGACAATATTGAAATCGCGCTTCTTAGCGGAGCCGACGGAGTCCACGTCGGGCAGGATGACATGAATATTGCTGAAGCAAGAAAAATAGCAGGGGATGGGCTTGTTATCGGAGTTTCCGCGCACAATGTCGAAGAAGCTCTTCTTGCCGAAAAAAACGGAGCGGACTACCTCGGAAGCGGTGCTGTTTTCGGAAGTCAGACCAAATCGAATGTCAACACTCTGCCGATTGAAACGCTCAAAAACATCTGCTCAAGCGTTAAAATCCCCGTTGTAGCGATAGGCGGCATCAACAAAGAGAACATCACTTGTCTTGCAGGAAGCGGAATCGACGGAGTCGCCCTTGTAAGCGCAATTTTCGGAGCAACCGATATCGAAACCGAGTGCAGAATGCTGAAAAAGCTTGCGGAAAAGGTTGCTATACACGGAATAGATCATCAATCGTGAGAAGCACCGCGCCGTCTTCTTCCGCACGGCGTTTGACCGAATCCGAGAACCCCGATTTGCTGATGAAATACATATATTTTTCCTTAACGTCTTCAAAAGCCGCCATCGCAGTTTTCAGGTCCTCGTATTCGTCGTAAGGCATCGGTTTTGATGTGAATTTGCATTCGACGAAAATCCCTTTTTTCCTGTTTTTGCTCAGCATGAGAATATCGACATCATCCTGCGATTTAGCCACGGGATTGTTGCCCCACCACCTTCCTGTGCTGTGCGGAACAAAGGGCAGTTTTCCTTTTTTTGCAAGCCGGATCATGTATTCCAGACAGATTTTTTCGAAAGCGTCTCCCATCAGATTGGGCAGATCATCCATAATTTCCTTTGCCGCGCTATCCGGACCGAGTATTTCGTAGTAGGAACTGTTTGTGAATTCGTATCTGAACCAGAATTTGAAGAAGTTGTCCGTCATTACATAAATTCCTTTGCGGCTTTCTGGATTTTCTCCGCAAGGCACTTTTTTCTCAATCAGCCTCATAATCTGGAGTGTTATCAGATACTTGGAGACTTTGTTTATATCTTCGTGAATAAAACCGGCTATTTCCGAAACCTTGTTCTTTCCGTTTGCAAGCGCACTTAAAATGCTGTTGTAAATATATGTTTCGCGAAGTTCGGCTTTCAGAAGATTTGCAGGTTCCTCGTGCAGATATGCGCCGTTTCTGATAATTTTACCGGAAATGTTTTTTTCTATCGTTAAATCGCCGTCAAAAGCCTCAAGATAACGCGGAATTCCACCTAAAATTCCGTAGGCGAGCAGTTTTTCCTCGTTCGTGTAATCCGGAAAAAACAGAGAACTTTCGAAATAATCGAAAGGAAGAATCTCCAGAGATGATGTCTGCCTGTCGTGAAGCGGACTTTTGCTTCCCATGACATCGGTTTCCATAAAACTTACGGAAGAACCGCATAAAATCAGAAAAAGATTGTTGTTGTTCTTCCAGTCATGGTCGATAGTGTGCTGAAGGATCGATTTCACGCTCGGATTTGAATCGGCGATAAAGGGAAATTCGTCTATTATGACCACAGTCCGTTCTACGGCTTTTCTGCTGATATAGGCGCAAGCGTCACTCCAGCTCTGAAAAGGGGAAATAAACATTTTGTCAAAGTGCATTTGTGCAATTCTGGAAAATTCCTCAAGATTCAGCGTATCGTTTTTCAGCTGCGCAGAATAAAAAACCGCGTTTTTCCCTTTTGAAAATTCCTGCAGGATCGTGGTTTTGCCGACTCTCCTCCTGCCGTACATGACAAGATACTCGAAAGAGCCGCTTGAATAAAGCGACTGCAGGTGTTTCAGCTCTTCATTTCGCCCGATCATATTTCCTCCTAAAAAACACTACTCGTAAGTAGTCTACTCGTAAGTAGTATAATAAAACTTTGTAAAAATCAATAATTAAATCAGAAAATTTGCGCTGTTTTTTTACGATTGTTGTCCTGAAAAAACTGACGGAAGAGGTTGTGCTCTTGAATTTAAAGTGAAATAAGGTTCAAAAAAGAAAAACTATTCTTCCTTTACAAGTATGAACATTGCCGAAAAATCTTTTTCATCAATTACCGCGCTCTGCAGTAATGACAGAGCTTTCCAATATTTGACAAACTCTTTTTTAACGCTACATTCCCGTTGTTTCTGGTTTTTTGACTGTTTCGTCTTTTTGCAGGGGAGCGTGCTGAGGCAGGCTGAGAGGAAGTTAGGCTTTGACCCTTTGACCTGATGCGGGTAATGCCGCCGTAGGGAGTCTTTTTGGAATCTTTTTGTCAGCTTTCAGACGCTTTAATGCAGAAAATAGGAACGAGTGAGTTGCGGCGCACCGGGGGCACCACTCTGCGTCGCGTAATAAAAATAGTGCTGAAAAAAAGGAGGAATTATGAAAACAGCATTATCAATCGCTGGCAGTGACTGCAGCGGAGGCGCCGGGATTCAGGCCGATCTCAAAACGATGACCATGAACGGGGTTTACGCAATGAGCGCGATAACGGCTCTCACGGCGCAGAACACCACCGGCGTGACGGGGATCTCGGAAGTTTCGCCCGATTTTCTCAAACAACAGATCGATGCAGTGTTTACGGACATTTTTCCGGATGCCGTAAAAATCGGAATGGTCTCTTCAACTGGCCTCATCAAAGTGATCGCCGAAAGACTCCGCATGCATAGCGCGAAAAACATCGTAGTCGACCCTGTCATGGTTGCGACAAGCGGTTCTGCGCTTCTTAAAAACGATGCGGTCGAAGCTCTTGAAACCGAGTTACTCAGCATTGCGACAGTCGCCACACCCAATATCCCCGAAGCAGAAATCCTTTCGGGAATGGCGGTAAAAAACGAAGCTGACATGATCAAAGCGGCTCATTCGATCCACGAAAAATTCGGCTGCGCAGTCCTTCTCAAAGGCGGCCACAGCGTAAACGACGCGAACGACCTTCTCGTTTCCGAAAAAGGTGAAAAGTGGTTCATGGGAAAAAGGATCGACAACCCCAATACCCACGGAACCGGCTGCACTCTTTCTTCCGCGATTGCGGCAAATCTGGCAAAAGGCTTTGACCTCGAAACCTCGATACAGCGGGCGAAAGATTACATTTCGGGCGCACTTGCGGCCATGCTCGATTTAGGCAAAGGACGCGGCCCGATGCAGCACAATTTCAATCTTTCGGGCGAATTTTCAAAGGAGGCGTAAATGGAAGAAAAAAGAACATCTCTCCTTGAAAACAGCTTTATATGGTTCGGCGCGGCGGTATCGATTGCAGAAATTCTGACCGGTACTTACTTCGCGCCGCTTGGCTTCAAAAACGGATTTCTGGCGATAATTTTAGGCCACATCATAGGCTGTGCGATGCTTTTCCTTGCAGGCGTTGTCGGCGGAAAAGTGAGACTCAGCGCGATGGATTCCGTAAAAATGAGTTTCGGTGAAAAAGGCGGAATACTCTTTGCCGTTCTTAATATCATGCAGCTTTTAGGCTGGACAGGAATAATGATCTATGACGGTGCCCTTTCGGCAAACGGCCTCGTTTCGGCGGGAAACTGGGTCTGGGCACTTGTGATCGGCGTTCTCATCGTGCTCTGGGTCCTGTTCGGGATCGTCAATGTCACCAAGATCAATAGCGTAGCAGTCACGGCGCTTCTTGTTCTCACCGTGATTTTAAGCGTTAAAATTTTTACAGGCGAAGGCGCTGCGGTATCGGCTGAAGAAGCGATGAGTTTCGGCGCGGCTGTCGAACTTTCGGCGGCGATGCCCCTTTCGTGGCTTCCACTCATCAGCGACTACACGAGCAAGGCTGAAAAACCGGTCAAGGCATCGGCAGTCAGCGCAGTCATCTACGGCATTGTAAGCTGCTGGATGTACACGATAGGCATGGGAGCCGCGATTTTCACAGGCGAAAGCGACCTCGCACAGATAATGATCAAAGCAGGACTCGGCGCAGGACTTGTCATCATCATCTTTTCGACAGTCACGACCACATTTCTGGATGCATATTCGGCAGGAATTTCGGCAGAATCGGTTTCAACTAAGCTCAAATCAAAGGCAGTCGCAGTCGCGGCGGCAGTCCTCGGAACTATCGGCGCAATACTCTTCAACATGGATGACATAACCGATTTCCTCTATCTCATCGGCTCGGTTTTTGCCCCGATGACGGCGGTTTTGATCGCAGATTTCTTCATTCTGAAACACCGCGCGATCGAAAAACAATTCGTCTGGACAAATCTTGTTGTCTGGGTAATCGGTTTTGTGCTTTACCGCTATCTCATGACAGTCGATTTCATTCTCGGAAATACACTTCCCGATATGCTCATAACGATGGTAATATGCGTTGCGGCGAATAAGGTTGTCGGGAAAAAGACTGCTTAATCCAGTAAATTCTTGATCCCTTTCGCCGTTCTCAGAATAGTTTCGGTGAAGTGGTTCCCGGGATTTAATTCAAAAATTGTCGGAATGTTCTGCGATTTGCAAATTTCAGCGAGTTTTTCGGTGTTTTTGCGTACCGGAGCGAGGTTTTTATCGCGTGTTTTCGCTTCGGCTTCTCCCAGTGAAAGGTAGATCAGATCAGGGTTCTTCGCGAATTTGTTTGTTTCTGCAAATTCGGTGAAGCCGGGGAACCAGAGCGAGCCGGAGACGCTTGCGACGCGGCTGAAAATATCGGTTCTGTATGCCGCGTAAAGGGCAAAAAGTCCGGCAAGCGAATATCCTGCAATAGCGCTAAATTCAGGCTCAAAGCCAAGTTTTGCTCGGATTCCGGACATGATTTCATTTGTCAGTTTTCTGATATATCCGTCTGCACCGCCGAAACCGTATTTGTTGTTTCCGATGTTCGGAGTTGACCACGGTGAAAGGTCGTGGTTCCAGTTGAGATTTCCGATTGCGGCGAGGGCAAAATTTTTGCAGCCCAATTCAATGCACTTCTCGAAAACTTCCTTCCCTTCGCCCTGGAATGTGTGGAGGATCACTAAGGGAAATTTGTTGTTAGAATTGGTTTTTGTAAAAATCTCAACTGTTTTTTCTGAAATACTGAGCGGCATTTCAACTCCGGTTTTTTTTATGCGAAAACCTTTGCAAATCAAGCCGAGATTACATCAATACGGTTGAAAATCCAACATTTAATTTCTTGAATTTCCTTTTTTTATCGACACAATTATTGTGTTTTGTTTCTTTGTCTGCCGGCGGAGGGCTCTCCATGAAAAAAATCTTTATGTTTCTCATAATTTTAGTGCTTTTTTCAGCTGTTTCATGCAGCAGTTCCAAAAAAAGCGGAACTGATGATGATCCTGTTAACGACGGAGACACCGGCGATACGGAAATATCAGATGAGGATGAAGCGGAGAACGACGAAACCGAAACTATCGTTCCCGATGGTGACGGACCTGATGACGACACGGATCCTGCAGCAGAAGGTCCGTGCAGCAAAAATCCATGCAAAAATATAGAAAATTCTACCGGAGAATGTGTTTTAGGGAAAGAAGGATATTCCTGCAAATGCAAAGAAAACTACACTTGGGAAGTATATGACTGGGGAGGAGCCCGCTGTAAAGCCGACCAGAGAAAGGAAAACTGCACAGGACTTCCGGAAAATGCCCTGTGGACCAAAGTTTCAGAGGTGACACAGACCTGGAACGGAAAAGAGTGGGAGCCTTCCTCAACGGCTGTTTACAGTGAAGAGACCTCTTACAACCGCTGCTATTTCAAATGTCTGCCTGCTTACTTCTGGGACGGAGAAAAATGCGCCGATCCGTGTGAAAACGAACCGTGCAAAGATATCCCGGATTCCACCGGGACCTGCTTTAATTCAACAGCCGGCAGATATATATGCGAATGCGACGAAAACTACTGGTGGTGGGGAGAAAGACGCGGCTGCACAGCGCAGAAACCGGCCTTGGCAAACATCTGCACGGGGCTGTATTCCTGCTACAATAACGTAGGAGAGATCGAGTGTCCTGTGTCAGACGACGAAGTTTTTTACGGGCAGGACGCATACTATGCAAAGCTCGGTTTCTGTTCCCCGAAAGATTTCGCGGTAAATTCCGACTTTCCGGATGAACCGACTGTTGTAAGCAGAAACACAGGACTTGAGTGGCACCATCTGTCTGAATACGCATCATACTCATGGAACGGAGCCGCAGAGACATGCGGAAATCTGAGTTATGCCGGAAAAAACGACTGGAGGCTGCCGAAACTGCATGAGCTCATGTCGATCGCGGCTGTTACCAATGAAGACAAGGAACTGAACGAAATATATTTTCCGCTTCAGGAAAGTACTGTCTGGGCTTCTGAAATCTTCCGGGACAACGACCGGCCGTGGTCGCTATCCATTTCTTCCGGCACGACATCTTCACTCTTCAACAACTATAATCAATCTGCAGTTGTGTGCGTGCGCGGCGAAGAATCTCCTGCTCCTGTGTTTGAAGAATCAACTGTCAACGGAGACGAGGTTCTTAGCGATCCCGCAAGCGGGCTAATGTGGCAGAAGGATTACACGACTAAAGGCATGGCAATATGGAAGGAGGCGCTTTTTTACTGCGAAAACCTGATATATGCTGGATATTCCGACTGGAGACTGCCGAACAAAAACGAACTTGCTTCAATTATAAACTACGAAAAATACCGTCCTGCAACAGATTTTCCGATTAGTGAACCGCGTGACTCTCTGCCGTTTTTATCCTCCACAACTCCAGGCTACACAGTATATGCGATAGATTTTACCTATGGTGAAGTGGAAGGACGCGGGAAATCGGACGGAGATGTCATCGTTGAAGATTACGCACGCTGCGTGAGATCTGACATCTGTGAAGAAGGCTATTTCCTGAAAGGTTCCGAATGCGTTAAAAATCCGTGCCGGCCGGAATCGTGCGAAGTGCCGGATTCGACTGGTGTCTGCATACCAAAAAACGAATCAGTCTACGAGTGCGGATGTGCCGAAGGATACGGCTGGAGCGGCTCAAAATGCGTCAATCCGTGCAACAGCGATCCATGTTCAAAAATCGCAAACTCTGACAAAGTCTGCAATCCTGTGAATGCGAATATTTATTACTGCGGATGCCTTGAAGGATTCAGCTGGAATAACGGCGGATGCCGCGAAGTTTCAACATCCCCGACGCTCGGCAACATCTGCACCGGACAGACAACATGCCACAGTATTGAAGAACAGATCCTGTGTCCTGCAGAGGGAAAAAAATTTTACGGTCAGGATGCTCAGTATGCGGCAAAAGGAAAATGCAAAAAGCAGAGTTTATCCGTAAAAACGGTTTCAGGTCAGAATATTGTTGCCGATAGTAACACGGGACTTGAGTGGCAGCAGACAATTTCAAAAAAGGCTTACACATGGAACGATGCCTTCGCCTACTGCGAAAATCTTGAATACGCCGGATTTTCCGACTGGAGGATGCCGGCACCGCAGGAAATAATGACAATAGTTGTCTACTCCGGTTCAGGCACGCCGGTCAACACGGGATATTTTACGGATATTTCGGTATCCGGCAGCGACAACTATTTGTGGACATCCGCATTTTACAAAAACGATCCCGAAAGAGTGTGGATATTTAATCCGAATAAAAGCTTTATCTACTACCTTGCTACAAAATCAAGCGTTCACAATGTTATGTGCGTCCGCGGGAAAGGACTTCCGGCAGCAAACTTCGAAATATCGGACGTAAACGGCGACACGATTGCAGAAGACTCTTCAAGCGGTCTGGTATGGCAGAAGACCTACACAGAAACAGAAACCTGGAAAGATGCGCTAGCCTACTGTGAAAATCTTGAATACGCAGGATTTTCCGACTGGAGACTGCCGAACAAGAACGAACTTGCTTCGATCATAAACTACGATTCCGACGACGATTCATGGCCTCTCGATATGCCGTCAGACTACGGTTTCTGGACATCGACCACATTCTTTTCAAGCTCTACTATGACAAACGAGCTTGCTATTGTGATAGAGCCTGACGGCGAACAAAGTTATATGCCGAAACACAACGAATTTTATCACTATCCCTACCATGTCCGCTGCGTAAGGAACTAAGTTGTTTTCCGTTATTTGTTTTTCTTTTTCGCGAGTGCCGCTTTGACAAGGCCGTTGAAAAGCGGATGCGGATCGGTCGGTCTGCTTTTGAATTCAGGATGGAACTGGCACGCTTCGAAATACGGATGGTCTGCAAGTTCTATCATTTCGACAAGTTTGCCGTCGGGCGAAGTTCCGACAACTTTGAGTCCCGCTTTTTCAAGCTCTTCGCGGAATGAGCTCTCATAGTTGAATTCGTAGCGGTGGCGGTGACGTTCGCTGATGGATTCGCTCTTGTAAAGTTTCGCCGCCTTCGAGCCTTTGACGAGGTTGCACGGATATGCACCGAGCCTCATCGTGCCGCCTTTTTTGGTAACTTTCCGCTGCTCGTCCATGAGGTCGATTACAGGGTGTTTCGTCTTTGTGTCGAATTCAGTCGAGTTCGCGTCTTTCCAGCCGAGAACATTTCTTGCGTATTCGATTATGCAGCACTGCATTCCGAGGCATATTCCCAGAAGCGGAACTTTGTTTTCACGGGCATATTTTATCGCGATGCACTTTCCGTTTACTCCGCGTGTGCCGAAGCCGCCGGGAATCAGTATTCCGTCAGCCTTTTTGAGAAGTTTCGGATTTTTCTCAAGATCCTCTGCCTCGATGCATTCGACGTGGACTTTTGCGTTGTTCGCCATTCCTGCATGCTGAAGTGCTTCGTGGACAGATTTGTAGGCATCTCGGATCGCGATGTATTTGCCGACAAGGGCTATCGTGCATTCGTATTTCGGCTTTGTCGCCTTGCGGACAAGGGTGTCCCATTCGGTATGGATGACAGGTTTTATCGGGAGTTTGAGCTGCTCTAAGATCCTGAGATCGAGTTCCTGTTTCAGAAGTTCGCGCGGAACTGCATAAACTGAATCGGTGACGTCTTTTTCTTCGATTACGCATTCGGGGCGGACATTGCAGAAAAGGGCGAGTTTGTTGAGATGATCCTGCGGGATCGTCATTTCGGTGCGGCAGACAAGGATGTCGGGGATGATACCGATATTTCTGAGTTCGGCGACAGAATGCTGCGAAGGCTTGGTCTTGAGTTCGCCCGCCGCTTTGAGGTAGGGGACAAGGGTGAGGTGGACGAAGCAGCTGTTTTCAGGTCCTACTTCAAAACGGAACTGACGCGCCGCTTCGAGGAAAGGAAGCGATTCGATATCGCCCGCGACTCCGCCGATCTCGCAAAGAACGATGTCGGCACCGCTTTCGGCCGCGCTGCGGAAGGCGTCCTTGATCTCGTTCGTGATGTGCGGAACGACCTGGACCGTGCCGCCGAGATACGCTCCGGCGCGCTCTTTCGCGATGACAGACGAATAGATCCTGCCCGAAGTATAGCTCGAAGCCCTTGTGCAATGGACTCCCGCGAAACGCTCGTAGTGACCGAGGTCGAGGTCAGTCTCGTAGCCGTCATCCGTGACGAAAACTTCGCCGTGCTGATACGGACTCATAGTGCCGGGATCGACGTTGAGATAGGGATCGAGTTTTTGCATGAAAACCTGATATCCGCGGCTTTTTAAAAGGAGAGCGAGCGATGCTGAAGTGATCCCTTTTCCTAAGGAACTTACGACTCCTCCGGTGATGAAAATATACTTAGTTTTCGCTTTGCCTTTCGGCGTAGATGATTGTTTCGGCATGGCGTTCTCCATTAAAAAAATGTTTCCAAAAATGTTTAAAGAGCCTGCACAGCATAGGGATTTTTCATTTCGATGCAAGATTAAATTGAAAAAACATGAACGGAAAAAAGAATTTAGCTTTTTCCATAAAAATTAAGTATAATTAGCGGATTTTTTGTGAGGTGTTTTTTTGCGATTTCCGCCGCTTTTTATAGGTTTTTCAACAATTTTCTGGGGCTTCTGCACAGGCTGGGAAGCTTTCTCGATAGCGGCGGCGCTGATTTTCGAGTCCTCACTTTTCGTAAAAACGCGTTTCGACCTGCAGAAAAAGGATTTTATACGGATTTCCGATCTTAGTTCGCTCGTGATGTTCATTCTTTTGTTTTATTCGTATGTCGAAAACGAGCCAAGAATGATTTTTCTCAGTTTTATCACGACCTTGCCGATAATTTTCATGCCGCTTCTCTTTGCCCAGCTTTTCAGCACTTCGGATAAAGTCGTGATCGGCACGAAACTCGGAAAAAGGACCCATTCGCATGCTCCGGTCGACATCAGGACGCTTTATATCCTTGCGATAACTTTCGCCACTGCTGCGGCAAACATAAAAAGTTTGTGGTTTGTCGTTCCTTTTCTGCTTATGATTCTTGTCTCGCTTTCGGGATATGCGAAAGATGCAAAGAGTTTAAAAAGATATGTCATATTTTCATTAGTGGCTGTTTTTATTGCATTTTTTGTCGGTGCAACTGTTGTAGGCGCTCACTTTCTGATAGGCAGAAAGATGATGGAGTGGTATAACGACTGGTATTCTTCGATTTCCTCAGATCCTTTCAGGACTTCGACCGCGATGGGTGAACTCGGCAGAATGAAACTTTCAGGCGAAATCGTGTTCAGGGTCTATCCCGAAGAACCATCTATGCCGCTTTATATGAAGCAGTCGGACTACAATGTTCTGGTTAGAAATTCATGGTATTCGAGACCGCGTAAAACAGATCCGGTTTTCCCGACAAATGACATGGAGTGGCAGTTTTTCGGTGAAGGCGAAGGCGCTAAAAAGATGCGGATCTCCATATGGATGAACAAAGAGAAAGGGGAGGGGGTTCTTCCGCTTCCCGACGGTGCGAAAAAGGCGCTTGAGCTTGATGTCGCCGGAATAGAAAAGAGTGCTCTGGGAGCGGTTTATGTCGAGGAAGGTCCTGAACTCCTTGAATTTGTCATGACTTACGACACAGAAAACCGTTTTGAGCCTCTTCCGGGGAGGAGCGATCTTTTTGTGCCGGAACATGAACGCGAAGTTGTTGAGGAAGTTATGCGTGAAAACAGGCTTTTCGGTGCCACGCAGGCTGAAACCCTTGAAAATATCGAGCGTTTTTTTGCAACTTTCAGATATTCTGTCGATTTGAAAAATAGGGCAGGGGCTTCAGTTGTTGCCGATTTTTTGAAAAATACCCGCGAAGGGCACTGCGAATATTTCGCCACGGCAACGGTCCTCATGCTCAGAAATGCCGGGATCGCCGCGAGATACCGCACAGGTTTCATGCTTGACGAATACAACTCGTTTGAAAACGCGCTGGTGGCGAGAAAACGTGACGCCCATGCCTGGGTCACTGCCTACATCGATGACAGATGGGTCACGGTCGATACGACTCCGCCGCAGTGGAAGGAGTTTGATTCTGACGGAAAATCGTTTTTCGAGCCCGTCAGCGATTTTTTTTCGTGGATAAAGATGAACTATGAAAATTACCGCAGAAAAAAGAGCAATGAATTTAATAATATCCTGATTTTGTTGGCTGTTATGCTCACAAGTTTCTTGATGATCCGCGTTTATCTGCGCAAAAAACGGGTAAGAAAAGGTGAGGGTCACGAAGTTCCGCCTTTTACGGTTCAAGGCGGCAACTCTCCGCTTTACAAAATTCTGGATTTTTATGAAAAGGCGGGTTTGAAACGTGAGGAAAACGAAACTTTGCGCCGCTGGGTCGAGAAAAACAAGGAAAAACTCGGCGAAAATATTGATTTTTACGCTTTCGTCAGACTGCACGAGGAACTTCGTTTCGACACGGATGCCGATAAGACGGCGGTTCTGGACGAGCTTTTGAAAAAGTATGAAAAATGGAAAAATTCGATATAATATCAGGTTTTGTTTGTAATTTCACAGAGGAGGCGAAAATGAGACACTTGTTTTTTGCGATTCTGCTTGTTTTGTTTTTTGCGGCTGCATGCGGCGACGGAGTCGAAAGGGTTGTGCCGGCGACGGCAAATTTCGGCGACACCTCCGACACAAGTGACACTTCCGATACGAGTGATACTTCCGACACGGCTGACACTTCTGATACAGCGGACACCTCTGACACAAGTGACACCTCCGACACAGCGGACACATCTGACACAAGCGACACTGCTGACACAGCGGACACTTCTGACACTAGTGACACTTCCGATACCGGCGACGACGGAGATACTCTGCCGCAGGAAAAAACCGTTTCATGCACCGGACTTCCTGAAAATGCAGAGTGGAATCCTACTTCTGTAATAACACAGACCTGCATTTCCAATAACTGCGAACCTTCCAGCACGGGTTCTTACAACGAAGACCCGGCTGATTCGGTTACCTCAATATCAACTCCGGAACCTGTCGATCCGTCGATGCAGCCGTGTCCTGACGGACAAGCTCCGCAAAACGGTGTCTGCGTGACATGCGGAATATACATAAGCAGGGCATCGGTAGAGGAATCTGACGCAGGAACAAAAATACTTGAGCCTGACAAGTGCTATACATCCTATAAATACAATAGCCACGGTAACATAGTCTGGGATAGTCTTTCACATGTTTGCTGCTGCGGCGACAGCGACAATCCGCTCTATACGGTAAAAGATCAGGAAATCGCAGCTCTGACACCCCCTTATTCACTTGCCGACGGTGAAATGGTCTGCAAAGTCCCGGCCTGCAACGAAGGCTTTGTTCACGAAAAGACAACAAACAAATGCTACGAATGTCTCGGCGAACTTAGTTTCAACGGCGAAAAATATCAGTGCTCAACCAAAATAGCTTCTGAATGCCGTTTCAAATGCAAAGACGATTATGTTTGGTATGAAGAAGAAAAGATCTGTGTAAAAACAGCAACCGAAGAACCTTAAATTTTGCAGTTAAAAACGGACTTATTTTGACACCGCGTCAGTTTTTCGTTTAAAGCGAATTAAAAAAATTCTGAAGTTTTTTCACCGCTTCATCGGTAGCTTCCTGCCAGTCCTTGACCGAGTTCGAACCTACGATGTCGCTTACGACTTTCACCGAAACAAAGGGGATTTTGTGTTTTTTGCAGATATATGCGATGCAGAAAGACTCCATATCGCAGACATCGGAATCCATCTCGCCGGCATTCGTGACAAAAGTGTCGCCCGTGCTGCATTCGCCGGCCGGCATCTCTGCAAGCTGTTGAAACGCCGGAAGACTTTGACTGCCGAGGTCGATGAAACTCAGGATTCCAGGGATCTTCACTTTCTCGAGGTCTCTGTCCCTGAATCTGCGGCAGACAACGATGTCGCCGATTTTATGGCGGAAAGTTCCCGCCGTACCGATATTCAGGACCATATCGGGTTTCCATGACACAACATCTTCCGCGACAGAAACGGAAGTTTTCATTTTGGCGATCCCTGTCCGCAGATATCTGACTTCGCCGTCAAACGGCACCGTGATTTTTTCGCATTCAAGCGCGTAGCATACCAAAAGTTTCATGTTAACTCCTATTTTATTTCGACAAGTCTGTAGTTTCTGTTTCCGAGTTTGATCTCTTCAGCGTAGTCGAGTGTGTGAAGTCCCTGGCGGGATTCGATGCGCTCTTTGAGCGATTTTGAATCTGTCGCGGCGTAAACCATGTCTATCGAAGCCTGATCGATCGCAAGCGGGTCGAGTGAAGCGACGATTCCGATATCGTGCATGTCGGGTTCTGTCGGGTTTCCGTTGCAGTCGCAGTCAACGCTGAGGCGGTTGAGAACGTTGATGAAAGCGATGTTTTTGCCGCCGTTCATAGCCATACATACTCCTTTTGCCGCTTCAGCCATTGATTCAAGGAAGTCGGTCTGTTCAGCCGTGACCCAGCCTTTTGTCGCCTGACCAGCTGAGTGGATGTAGATTTTGCCTGAATGTTCGACGTCGGTCCCGCTTCCGAAACCGATGGAAAGGTTCTTTATCGCGCCGCCGAAACCTGCCATCTGATGCCCTTTGAAGTGCGAAAGAACGAGGTATGAGCCGTAGTTTTTGAAGTGCGTTCCGACATAGTCGCCTTTTACGAGATGTTTTGCCCCCTCGATCGGGATCAGCATCTCGCCTTCCTCGTCAAGAAGGTCGAAAGGAGCGATCTCAAGGTATCCGCGCTGTTTGAGTGCTTCGAAATGGGCCTTGTTCGTGTTGCGGTTGCCGGGATAAGCTGTATTGCACTCTACTATCGTGCCGCCGATTTTCTGGATGAGGTCCTTTATCAACGCGGGTCTCAGATGGTTCGACTTTTCCGATTCGCCCGTGCTGATTTTGACGCCTGTTTTGCCTTCAGGCTTCCAGCCGAGAGTATCGTAAATTTTTACGAGCGCTTCGGGGGTGATCTCTTTTATGAAATATACAACAGGCGCGTTTTCATCATTCGTCTGGTGGGGAAGCATGGTTTTTTCCTCCGTTTTGTTCTCTTCCGCAGGAGCGGGAGTTTCGTTCTGAACCGGTTTTTCTTCTTCCTGTTTTTCTGCATTTTCAGCCGGGATCTGCGAAGCCTCAGACTTGCTTTCAGCCTTTTCCGAAGCCGATTTGCATGAAACGACTGCAAACACAAGAACGGCTGCTATAAGTAAAAGTTTTTTCATGGTTTTCTCCTTAATTTGCTTTCAATTCTCTACGTTTCTCAAACACCGCGAGCACTGCGAATATCGCAAGACCGCAGAGAATGATAATTGCTCCAAGAACAGTGTCTTCCCGGCTGATGTCGAAAAACGGCTCTCCGTCAAGAACCGAAGCGACGCCGTCAACGCTCCACATCAGAGCCGCAGCCCAGAACATAAGCGTTGTCGTAAGAAGGCTCTGCGTTCTTTTTTTCGCCCAGATCGCGGTAAAAACGACCGCCGCGATAATTGTCATTATGAGGCACATCATCTGCCTCCATCGTTCGCCGGGATTTGCTTTTTACTGCGCTCGAACGCACTTGAAACACCGACGATTATCCCCCAGAC
>Ga0265301_10003309_pt1 | contig 17184 bp, 8 predicted proteins | sample AusTroGonzalo_MG_2_FD_193488 | JGI IMG/M metagenome (GOLD analysis project Ga0265301, IMG submission 193488) | Bovine rumen microbial communities from tropical cattle in Woodstock, Queensland, Australia - Gonzalo_04 | ecosystem: Host-associated > Mammals > Digestive system > Stomach > Rumen ... | reverse complement strand
GAGAACTACTTCTATGTAGGCTGCTGGGAGTACAAGGGCAAGGGCAACGAGCCTGAGCTCATCAAGGAGCCACTGGAGTACGAGGCAATCAAGGTACAGACACGTAACTATAAGAATTAATTAGGTATGGCAAAGAATATTTCATTTACAATAAAGTTCTGGCGCCAGAATGGCCCCAAGGACCAGGGACATTTCGACACCCACGAGATGCACGATATTCCCGACGATACCTCGTTCCTCGAGATGCTTGACATCCTGAACGAGGAGCTCATCAACGAAGGCAAGGAGCCTTTCGTGTTCGACCACGACTGCCGCGAGGGTATCTGCGGTATGTGCTCACTCTACATCAACGGTACACCTCACGGTCTTACCGAGCGTGGTGCTACAACCTGTCAGCTCTACATGCGTCGTTTCAACGATGGTGATGTTATCACCGTTGAGCCTTGGCGTTCAGCTGCCTTCCCTGTAATCAAGGACTGTATGGTTGACCGCAGCGCTTTCGATAAGATCATCCAGGCAGGTGGCTACACCACCATCCGTACCGGTCAGGCTCAGGACGCTAACGCTATCCTTATTCCTAAGGAGGATGCTGACGAGGCAATGGACTGCGCTACATGTATCGGTTGCGGTGCCTGCGTAGCAGCTTGTAAGAACGGCTCTGCAATGCTGTTCGTTAGCTCTAAGGTATCACAGCTCGCCCTGCTTCCTCAGGGCCGTGTAGAGGCTGCACGTCGCGTTAAGAACATGGTTGCTAAGATGGACGAGCTCGGCTTTGGTAACTGCACCAACACTCGCGCCTGCGAGGCTGTATGTCCTAAGAACGAGACAATCGCTAATATCGCTCGTCTGAACCGCGAGATGATTAAAGCAAAACTTGCAGACTAAACAATAATCATCTAATAGAAAGCGTCGCAGCAAGATTCTGCGACGCTTTTTTTATGCTTTAATTTCTTATATCTACTTTTTTTGTTGTAATTTTGCAGACGGAAGTGTGATTAATCAATCTTTAAACCAAACCAAATAAAAATGAAAACTGGATTTATGACGAGTTTTTGGACAGCAGCAATGCTATCCGCAACACTGCAGTTTGCCTTTACTACACAGACAGCAAACGCACAAACTGAGTTTAAAACATGGAATGGGGCAGATGAGAAAGCGTTTATAACGACGGGGCTTGACAACGGAACTGGAACATCAGGTTACTGGTATGTCGAGACCGACGATGTTGACGGCGGCGAATCTCAGATTATTTTTGATGCTCCATCCTGGGACTCAGATGGACATCTGCCAGATGCTCACATAGAGAAGTATGGATGCATTAGCGGTACAATAATACTCAATAAAGGAATGTCAATGCTTCAACCCTATGTAAAACTCTGCTTTAATGTTGTCGGAAAGGAGAATGGTGTGTATGGGCTACAAGCAGGAGACGCTACATCATGGGGCGGTCTTCTCTTTAACTATGAATGTGACACCGCCCCTACCATTGAACTTGGTTTAGGAGATATGGATGCTGCTATTGGCTACGCCAATCCTAGTATCAGTCTTCCTAAAGCCGACAAGGGAAGTTGGATAGAGTTCATTCCATGGAGTAATTTTGCACAGCCTTCATGGTATCGGGGAAACCAGAAGATATCTGGACCTGAAGCTGCGCAGCAACTTGCCAGTGTCCGCATTATGATTCAGGCAGAGCCTGGTTCATACCGTTTCAAAATATATGCTATCGGTCCTTATACGGGTAGTGTAATCAATAATGTGGCCACCACTAGTGCAGGAAGCGAATACTGGTCAAGCTACTATAATGGTTGCACCAACATGAAGGCTGACAAGAACACGATGGTATATAAAGCAAGCCTGGACGGTACGACAGTAACACTGACTGAGATTCCCGACAAGGTGATTAACGCAGGCCAAGGTGTTCTCCTGAAGAGGACAACAGCCGATGCCGTTAAATTAACGTCTCAGAATGATCCTAGTACTGCCGACTATTCAGATAATGTCCTCGAGGGTTCTACCATCAAAACAGAAAAGTCAGCAGAATACAATTACTATGTGTTGAACTACGAGAACTCCAAACTGGCATTCTATAAGTATGCAGATGAAGAACTAGATGACCATAAGGCATTCATTAAACAACCAAATATAAGTAACTGTGAGTTCCTTAACATAGCAGGCGGGGCAACGGGAATCAACAGCTTCAAGACAAATACAAGCAAGGGAAGCGATTGCTTATACGATTTACAGGGACACCGTGTGGTTAAACCCACCAATGGCTTGTATATAGTAAATGGTAAGATTATAAAATGGTAAACAATAAAGTTTAGCAATCTCTAACATAACTCTAAGAGTTATTTTTGTAAGTCTAAGAGTTATTTTCGTAAGTCTAAGAGATAAATTCATAACTCTTAGAGTTATTCTCAAGAAAAAGGCTGTGTCTTATAATGACACAGCCTCTTCTATTTTCTCTTAAAGAGAGGTATCTACTATTCATAGAGACCTATCTTACCCTTCCATCTCAGGAACCAATTGCTTTCCCTATCCTTAAAAGGATTAGGATTCTTAACAACCAATGACTCAATTGTATTAGTGTTCGCTGCACCACGACGAGACTCTATAATCTTCTTCATGACAGCAGCAGGATTCTTCTGATGCATCGCATAGCGCATGATGTCATAGTAACGGGTTCCTTCGAAAGCGAACTCCAGAGCAGACTCGTTAAGAATCAGACTGTCAACAGCAATCTGCTGCTCAGCAATTAGCTTAGCGCGCTTTGTTGCATCATACTCCACTGTGTCGTGAGGCAACACATAGGTGGTGTCCATTGGTGTGAAACCAGAACCACGCTGGTGAATACCAATCTGATTGTGGTTTGTACCTACAGTAGCATTTCTCTTGAAGTCAAGGATGTCGCAAACGGCATAACGGTTGTCTGAGAAGTCGAACTTAGCCAGGAAAGTTGAGTCGGGAACGGAGACAACGGTTGTGTCGTTGTAATAACGAGAGATCACATTCTTCTGGATAGCCTCGTTGCTCAAGCCCTCAGACAGGATCTGGAAGGCCATCTTTGGATAGCCAGCCATATTCAGAGCCTCAGCCATACGCAGGTAAACCATGGTGCGACGATAAATATGCACATTACGTGAAGAATATTTCTCGATATCCTGTGTCTCAATACGCTTGTTAGTAACACGGTCAATCGTGTAAGACTCTGACCAAACCATTGGCAGACGGAGGTCGCCGGAATAATGGTAATCCAATCCCTTAGGAGCATAGAACACATTGGTTCCATCTGCAGATACAACAACATTAGACTGAGCCTCAGAAATCTCAAACAAACGTGTAGAAGGCTTTACGCTTACCTTATAGTCATTTTCCTCACGTGAAATGAAGACGTTACGCAGCTCACTATAGTTACCCTCAGCACGGATAGAGTCTCCGGCAATCATCGTGATGAGTTCTGCGGTATTGCTGACAGACTCAGAAGGATAGATAACCTCTGAATAACCAGAGATACTACGCCATGACGACTCACCTGGAGTCCAGTAAATACGTGCAAGGGTTGTAGGATAAGCCGAATAGGTTCCATTGCGCTGATTGATATACGTATAGTAATGCAAAGCAGCGTCACGATAGTCAGCCTGACTGCCCGTTACTGAAGCACGCCACAAATAGAGATCACCACGGACAATACTCAATGGGAAGAACAGCAACTTAGACTCAACACCACGAATCTGGCGATAGCCTGGATATTCCGTGTTGTAACGCTCGGGCAGGTTAGCCAAATCATTGATGAAGAAGGTACAGATATCTTCCAAATCAGCAATTGTGCCAGTCTCGGCAGCCTCTGCCTGCTCCTTACTCAGAAGAGGTTCGGTGAAGAAAGGCACCTGACCGTAATTAAGCACCAACTGTAGATAAGTCCATGCACGAATAGCCTTAATAGCGCAGTACTCCTTCATAAAGATATACTCGTTTCGGTTATCGCGCAAAGCCGTATCAGCATGAGCAATGAAATAGTTACAGTTATTAATAACAGCATAATAGTCGCTAGGGTTATTATACTTATTATCATCACTCACATTGAATTCATAAATTTCACGCAGATCATTACTTGCATCATTGGTAAGCTCAACCAAGTCACCACGCAACTCACCCAGCAGGACTGTACGGTCTGCCAGAGCCTGTAACTTGTTCAAAATACCAGTGACAGAATAGATAGAGTCTTCTGCTACGTTCAGATGATCCTGATCGGCATAGAGCACATCATCGCTCTCCTGAGTGAAGAAATCCTCACAAGAAGTAAGCACAGGAAGAGCCATCATGGCTGCGGCAATGCCGCAAACCACTGATCCAGCTCCTTTACGATATATATTTTTGATATTCATAATCCTTTGAATTTTCAATTTCCAATTTTCAATTTTCAATTCATTACAGGTTGATCTTCACACCAGCCACGATGCTACGGCTCTGACCGAGCTGACCAAGATCAAAGCCCTGTCCGATAACACTTGAAGTGGCTGTCATCTCAGGATCACTACCTAAGTACTTAGTGAAAGTAAGCAGGTTGTTACCCTGAATCCAAAACTGGAATCCCTGCAAATACTCAGACTTAACTGGCAGATCATAAGAGAGGGTCACAGTCTTCAGGCGCAGGTAAGAGCCATCCTCAATCCAGCGATCACTAAAGCGTGAGTTACCCAGAGGATCCTGGAAAGTGATACGAGGAACATCCGTCTGCTGACCTTCTACCTGCCAACGACGCAGCATAGCTGTGGTCTGATTCATAAAGCGTGAACCACCTTCCAACTGTGAACGCATGTAGTTGTACACGTCATTACCCAGTGAGTAATTGAAGCATACATCCAACTTAAAGCGCTTATAAGCTAATGAGGTGAAGATGTTACCATAGATATCAGGATTTGGATCACCGATAATAGTACGGTCGGCATCAGTAATCATACCATCATTGTTCAGGTCAGCGAAGTGAACATCACCTGCCTCGAAGTAGACACGGTCTACACCATTCTCATCAATGAAGTAAAGACCATTCGGATCGGTTGTACCGGCAGCCTGTGCCTCAGAAGTACTGCTGAATACACCCAGAGTCTTGTATCCATAGAAAGCATTGGCAACATTACCAACCTGCGTGCGGACAGTAGCTCCATAGATTTCGTTATCAATGTACTGCTTGCCGTCAGGCAACTCCGTAATCTCATTCTTGTAGTGACCTGCGCTAGCACCAATCTGCCACTGCCAATCTTTCAAGTTCAGCACCTTAGCCATGAAGTTCACATCAAAGCCCTCGTTCTTCAGCTTACCGCCATTAGACCAGTTCTGATTCAGACCACTAAGATAACCCAGTTCCTGAAGAGTCAGCAGGTTATCAGTCTTTGAACGGAAGTAGTTTAGACCTAAGCTCAAGCGGTTGTTGATGAAGCTACCCTCAAGACCAATGTTCATACGACGTGTGGTCTCCCACTGTATCTTGGTATTTCCGATACCTTCGAAAGCAAGACCAGAGATAGCATGGAGGAACTGAGAAGCACGGAAGTAACTGCGCGCTGCATAATAGTTAATATCGTCATTACCACTAATGTCATAGCCAGCAGAGAGACGCAGGTAGTCAAGACCCTTAATCTCTGACAGCCAAGGCTCGTTAGTTAGCACCCAAGAAGCCTGAATGCCAGGGAATACACCCCATGCAGCCTTGAACAGACGGAAGTCGCCACCATCCTGACCGAAACGTGAAGAACCATCGATGGCCAGATTAGCCTGCAGGAAGTAACGTCCTAAGTAGTTATAGTCAGCCTGTGCATACCAAGAGAGACTGGTCCAGTTCTCACTGATACCAACTACATCCTTATCGCGGAGCGAACCGGTGATAAACGGTGTCTTATCACTACCTGTGTTATAACCTACCTGAGCTGTGCTGGTAAAACCTTCCCAGTTGATGCGCGCACCACCGAAGAGGTGGAGGTAATGTGCATCAAAGCGATGCTTCCAGTCTATACGTGTATCGCTCATCACTGAGTTCTGCTTTGAAGCCAGTGAACGCACCTCATTCTCACGATAGCCACCCAGACTAGCAACATAATAATCAGGTGTACCGTTGATGGGGATATAATACTTCTCGTTAGTGTTCACCAAGTTATAGCTGAAATGCTCGCTAACCGAGAGGTCACGTGTTATATTATACTTTGGTGTAACCGTCAGGTTAAGCATTGAAGTCTCAAAACGGTTCTTAGTCTCCAGCTCTCCATACTCATTAATAGCAGCAGGGTTACCTAGGCGCCAGTTGTAGTTGTTGTAGTTTGCCAAAGCCTCGTTCAGATATGACTCTTTGTCAATATCATAGTGAGATTCTGAGAAACGACCACTACCCGTTTCGTCATGTCCATAGCTATAAGCACTCATAAAAGGACTCTTTACATAAGCCAGGAAAGAAGGAGCTGTTGGCGTACCTTCATCATAACCTTCAGGAGCTCCATCATTACGAATGTCACGCGTCTGGTTTGCAAACGAAGCGTCAAAACGTACAGACAACTTATTGCTCAGAGAGATGTCGGTATTGAAACGGATGTTCAAACGATCCATATCATTGTACTTCAAGGTGCTCTGTGCACTAGTATAGCCTACAGAGAGGTTATAGTTAGCCACTTCATCACCACCCTCAACGTTAATACCGTAGTTCTGAGTCATTGCTGTATGATATACATAGTCCTTCCAATCAGTATTCTGATGATACTGGTCATAGTAGTAATACTTGTTACCCTTCTGGTCGAACTCTGACTTCAGGAACTTGAAATCACGAAGCGTAGTATTCGTAGATTTCAACATCTCAGAAGCATAGCTACGATATTGATCGGCATTCATTACAGAAATGTACTTAGGCTCAAACACCACGCCGGCAGATACATTGGCTGTGATACGAGTTGCCATCGACTTATTACGACGGGTCTGAATCAGGATAACGCCATTGGCACCTTTTGAACCATAAAGGGCTGTACCGTTGCGCATCACCGTTACCTTCTCAATATCTGCAGGATTCAGGTTTGACAGCACGTCGTTATAGAAACCGTCGTGTAGCAACGTACGACTGTACTGCTGATCAATAATTACATCATCAATAACGATGAGCGGCTGAGCATTCACATTAAGTGAGTTCAAACCTTGGATAAACATCACACTACCAACGCCTGGTGTACCATTACGAGTGATGGTATAGACTTGTCCACCCATTTGTCTCTGAATCTCATCCTTGATATTGATGGCATTGGTGTACTTAAAGTCTGTTGCCTCAAAGTCGCTTCGCACATTGGCTTGCTGTGTATACTCTGCCTTAAAGGTAGAGGGATAGAGAAGAACACTCTTCTGCTCCTCGTCTTTCGACAAACCAATTTTCACCGCATTATGGTCTGGTGAAGACACATAGATAGCTGAAGCGAACACCGGCAACTTAAGTGAATAACTACCGTCATCCTCTGTCAGCACACTATAACCATCAATCTCTGTAGCACGTACGATAGCACCTGATACAGGCTGCTGAGTAGCAGCATCAAAGACATGGCCCCTGATGGTGCGAGTCTCATAGTTCTTCTGAACTTTTACAACACGCTTTACCTGAACAACCTCCTCTTCGTCATCTGTGTCTTCATCTTGAGCAACAACACTCAAAGGGAAAGCCATCAGCAGCGTAATTCCAAATAAGATATATCGTTTCATATCGTTGTTTCTTTTTTAGTCATGTAAACACTATCGTAGCATGTACCATGCCTTATAGTCCCTATCATCATACTTGCCGTGAGGATACAACAAGACGCCCTGTTTTCCCTGTGCATAGCCAGGAATCTCGGTCTTCTTGTTACCTGTGCCAACGGAAGCAGGCAAAGCATCCGTCAACTCCAGACTTCCATGAGGTACCAACAGAATACAGTTGATACAGAATTCACGTGTATGGGTTCCTTTTCGCGTATCAACGTTCGACACGTTGGTTTCAACCTGCAAGTAAGCCTGCAGTTTCTCATCGCCAACACCCCATGTACATTTGGGGAACTCGAAGTTCTCTGCCACCTTTAGATAGCACACACTATCCTTTACAGTCAGATAAGACTTGCTACTAGAGACATAATAAGGATCAGAGGTGTTGTTAAGTGCTACACCCTTAGAACCCAGTCCAGGAGCGAACATGGTGAAACGAAGTTTTGTAGGCAGACGCTGATCATCAGTAGCCGTTGTGTCAACAGCCACAATAGGAGCTACGACAACATAGACATCATATCCGATATTCGAGAGCACATCATATAATGTATAGGTTGCAGAATGGTTTACCGATGTAACGGCAGGCATAAAGTGCAAGCAACCATTGAACCACAACTTGTTGTAGTATGCTGTATTATTAGGATCTACCGTTTTTGAATAAACATCTACAGTCTCCACGGTATCCTGTACAGATTTGTCATACATTTTACTTACCTCTTTCAGGTAACCAGCACCAGCGGACTGGATATACTGATGGAATGTCATTTGCTTGTCGATATTCCATTCAGTAGCCTTGCGCACCTCACCATTACTGCATTTCATAATCTCAGTCTGGTTATAGGCACCCTTAGCAGCCTTTGGCATATAGTACTGATAGTATTCCATAGGAACACCCCATAATGACTTACGCGATGTATAGTTACGGGTACAATTGACAGACATTGCGGAGTCCTGAAGTGATTTTTCAGTATTGAAGGTTGCACTGAACGTTGTACCGCGTACAATGGCCAGACGACTGTATGTGTAGGCCATAGAGTCGCGTTCCTCTTTCTCCAACTCATCAGGGTAGTCAAAGTAGTTTTGGTACTCTGTTATCAGTTTATCCCAAACCTGATTTGTTGGTGCAATCATCATATAAGTACTATCCTCGGAATTAATCAGTCCTATTGCACTAAACAGCTCATTACGCTGTGTGAACACAGAGTCAAGATACTGTGTCTTACCATTTACAATACTACCTGCCACACTCTGTGAAGGCTGGAACACCTTATAATAGAAATGGCTATTGTACAGGAAATTGTAGATACTGTCAAAGTCGTGATCCTTGCGGAAAGCCTCAAAGACATTTGGCACGAACTTCACAGGTTTGTCCACAATATTCATCACACCATTACTGTAAAGTTGGTTCACCTTCGTTATTTGCACTTTATTATCTGTTGAATGCAAATCCGTATTAATAGTAGCTTCCGGATCCAGCACAGCATATTTACCATTCATAAGTACCAAAGTATCAGAACGCAATTCTGAGAATGAATGGTTATAAAGTGCCATGTGGTTCTGAATAAATTCTTTCACCACAGTATTGTTCTCTGGCAATACAGAATCAGCCTGAGCCTTATAATCAGCAATCAAAGCATCAGCCTCTGCTTCAGAGAACTGGTCATTGGTAGGCACATAGACGGTGAACACCTGACTACCGTCCAGTCTGTCCACATAATTACAGCCTTCTATCACCTTTGCGAAATTGCTCAAGTTAGGATTGCTCTTGATAGCCTGCCAAATGGTGCCTTCATGCATACCGGTATCGCCACTACCCAGACTCTCATAGTGGTCGTCCCAGGAATCGGTACAAGCCACGAAGGTGAGGGTGGCTACCGCCAACCCTATCACCTTATTATATAATAGATTCTTAGTAATCATAATTTTGTATTCTGAATTATGAATTGTGAATATTTACAGGTCGTCCTCCATGGCACCGTCACCATCGACTGCATAAACAGACTTTGGCACCATTTCCCAGAAGTCGAACATAAACTCGTTGTTATTACCCTTACCATCGCTGGCCACACGGAAACGGATGAAGTGATCCTTTGTGGCATCAACATAGGTCTGGCAGATAATACGACGATACATACCTGCTGCATTGCCAAGAGGATGGTCTTTCTGACCAATCAGCTGGCTTCGGCCGTCATCATAAGCACCCAGGTTCTTCAATACCTTCTGGTACTCAGCCTTCTCCTCATCACTCATCTTCATGTAGTCATCATAGCCCTTATAACGGTCACCCACATACATTTCTGTATTCAGGTCCTTGGTCATATCCAAAGGAATACCCTGAGGAATACCATCGTAATACACCTGCATGACACCACGGGTAGGAATAGAGCAGAATCCCAGACGGAACTGCCACTCACCACTGAAGGGCACGGGTGGAATACGGAAGGTCATGTCATAGTCACCGAAGAGGTTCCACTCATCACCCTGCCAAGACCAGTAGTACAGGTGAGGGCGACGGAGTACCAAATGACCATCATTATTAACAGTTACACCATCCAGATATCCATCGGGGAAATAACGGTTCTTACCATTCTTTGGTTCGTTACTCTCATCAGGCACGTTATCGGGGTCATCACCTCTATAGTTACCTTCATCACGCATATCATTGGTCATCACTTCGGGGAACACCGTAGAGAAGTCCATACGAATACGCATATTCTGAACCTTATCACGTACATCTGTAGTGAATGCAACCAGATCGTCCACATAAAAATAGTGACCATTCAAGGCATCATTCTCATATTCTTCCTCCACATCCTTTTCAATCAGCGAGCCACGGATGGTATAATCAGAAGTCTCACCATAGCGACGGTTGAGGAAGAAACGCTTTACCTTATCACGGTCGTTACCACGGCAATCACGCTTCTGCTCATCCTTATTCATCGTCAGCTGTGACACCTTTAGCATGGTATGGGGCAACAAGGTGGTAAACCATTCCGTAGGATTCACCAAATTCACATCAAAACCAAATGGACCACTGTGCTCCTCAATCTCCATAGATGTCAACTTCTGTGTGCCAGGCACATAACGATTCATGATATGATACTGCACGAAACGCTTCAACGGGTTAACGCTATCGGTCAGGTTATCGAAGCTATGGCCGGGTTTATCTACATCTTCAGGGAAGGTAGGATCATAGAGTTTACAAGCCAGGTCATAAAGTGCATAGAGGTCACCCTTAGAGGTATCAATAGGCTGTCCGTTAAGACCATTCTCAAAATAATTACGATAAATAGAGTCGGGCTCAACAAAAGCCGTAAAACCATACTTTTTCTTATCGGGTACCCAAGCCACCTCAGAGTGCGTATGCGATCTGTATTTATACTTAGGCTGGTTCTTCGAGTAAGTCACATCCTCAATCTTCTCAATCTCCCTATTAACACCTGTAGCTACAAGTGCCTCGTGGAAAAGAGAAAGATTCTTGTTGTCGCGCAGGATATCAGCGATATAGCAGTTTGACTTCTCAATCACCATATTTACAGGCTGCACAATACCATTCTCTACAGAATCGTTCTGATGAACAATCTGTCCATTCTCCAGTGTATCACTGAAAATGATATGCGCAGTACCTTCAATCTGAATCACAGCATTACCCTTCTCATCTACCGCTGCTTTGGTAGCCAGATAACGTCCCTGCATATTATAAGTAGGCAGGAAGTCCAGATTCATCTCAAAGGTAGAATACATATTCTGTACCAAGTGGGTACGGGCTATGGTGTCACAGTCGGCAGCACTCAAGTCATCCACAGAACTCAAGCCTCGCTTCTGCAAGTATGCTTCTACCGCCTTGTTGTCGGGCAGGAAACAGGTATATCTGCCATAGGTTGACAACAGGTCCATCATATCAGCTCTCTCTACGATGGTCTTAAAATCACTATACTGTTCACGGTTGCTGATATAATCACTCAACATCTCGCCTGTGAAGGTATAGAAATACTGACTATCAGGCTCGTCAGAGCAGCTGGTCATAGAACCAGTTACGGTGAGCGCAGCCAGTGCCATCAATGCTACTTTTATATTTTTCTTGATATTCATAGTCTCATTCTTTACGTGTTATGCATTAATTAGCCTTTTCGTAACTGGAATTCTCGCCACTGCCGAATGCAGGATTGGCCACCAGTTTCGGATTCACCTTCAGTTCCTCAATGTTATAAGGCCAGAATATGGCATCCATCTTCTTGAAGAACTGCTGTGAGAACTCCTTGTTCACGTCTTCACGTTCATTCACGGCAGTAATAACCTCTGCAGTTGGGTTAGGATCGTTCTGTTTTTCTGCACGCAAAGCATAGCGCACCAGATCGAACCAACGCTTACCCTCGAACATAAATTCGCGCTGACGTTCACGCTTCACCAGATTGGTCATAGTAGTCTTTGACTGGAAGTTTTCTAGCTTCAGTGTATCAGAAGCTGTCAGCTCCTTCTTACAGATAGAACGCTTATTGACGACATTAACCAGTTGGAAAGCCTGCTGAAGCATCGATTTGTTTATCTCATTATCCGCAGTATCTACCTTTTCGCAGAGTGCTTCTGCCTTCATCAACATGATGTCTGGAAGACGGTAGATAATCCACTGGCTGCTGTTATTGTTCTGAGCATATAGAGAATAGCCATCCAACTTTGGCTCTGTAGCCTTTGAAGCGTCAATCTCAATACTTCTTGCAGCCAGTTTCATGATAGGTGAATTATCCTTTGTACCGTCACAGTTCAGATACAGACGAATATCCAACTTGTGCTTTGGCTCTGGCTCGAAGATCTCTCGCTTAGAAAAATCAGCTTCAATATCCTCCTTCACATGCTTAGAACCAACCAACAGGCCGGTACCATTAGAGTGTCCATAAAGAGATGACACAGCAGAGTTAGCCAACATACCGGAACCTGCAGGATCTTCATCATAATTCAACTCAAAAATGCTCTCTTTGCTAGCACCTTCGACGAAGATGGTACGATATGCTCTTCCATAAGTTATTCCTGTGAGATTATCGTAAACCAAGGGATAACCGTTGAGGCGAACTTCCAATGCAGCCTTTGTTTCTGCAGATGTCTTTGACTGCTTCTCGTTTTCCTCTTCTATCTCCTTCTTTGACTTGATAACCAAGTCGGCATACTTAATACAGTTGTCGTAGTCACCCTTCCAAAGATACATTTCACACAGCATGGCATGAATGGCATCCTGAGTAATACGACCTGCCTGATAACGGGGCTGAGTTTCGGGATAGCGTTTCACGGCATCATCCTTGACAGCTTCCAAATCATCAATCAGGTTATTCAGCACCTCATAGAACGGTGTTGCTGCAATAGCCATTTCCTGATCATCATCAGTGTATGCCTCACGTGAGAAAGGCACATCACGGAACGTACGAATCAGGTAGAAATAAGCCAACGAGCGCAGTGCTGTTACCTCAGCGATAGTAGCGTTCAGGTCACCCTGAGTATAAGCTGGGTCTTTTTCTGCTACGCCAGGTGCATATTTCAGCACTGTGTTACAGCGGTTAATCACATCATAGAAGCCATCCCAGGTAGTATATGAGTTCATGGCTGTGATATTCTCCTTTAATATATTCTGGAGGTTGACATCATTGCTGATACCTTGTCCACCCATCACATTCTCTGTTCTGGCTTCACCCCAGATCATCATACGTTTTCTAACGCCATCGTTTTGCAGTGCCGAGTAACAACCGGCCACCACATTATCCACGTCGGCCTTTTCATTCCAGAAATCCTCTAGAATGATTTCACTCTGCGGTTTGATGTCCAGGAAGTCTGAGCATGAGGTAAAGCCACAGATGACGCAGATTGCGCAGATTATCTTATAATAATTCTTTTTCATAATCTTCATGTTCCTTTAAATATCAATCTACGTTTAGAAATCAACAGTAATACCCAATGTATAAGAGCGTGAACGAGGTGTCTGAGCATTATCAATAGCAGGATCCTCACCACCGAATGCGATATCCGGGTCAACGCCTGAATACTTCGTGATAACGAAGGGGTTGTTCACACTGGCATAGAACGACAGGCGATTCAAGCCAATCCATGTCAAATGCTTCTTATTGATAGCATAGTTCAGCTGAGCATAGCTCATACGCAGATAAGAACCATCCTCTACAAAGCGGTCACTAATCAGCGTGTTATAGTTGCTGTTACCGCCAAACATTGCACGTGGAATAGGTGTGATATCACCCTCCTGACGCCAACGATAGTTCACAGCCTGGCTCTGGTTATCATTGCTGGTCATAGCCTCAGCATTCAGACGAGCCTTATTGATAATCTTGTTGCCCACACGATAAGTGAACTGAGTTGACAAGCGCCATGCGCCGTAGTTGAACGAGAAACCGAAACCACCAGTCAACTTTGGCAGTGAAGAGCCCAGATAAGTAATATCCAGTGCGTTAATCTGACCATCATGGTTCAGGTCCTCATAGATAGCATCACCACCGTTGAAGCCTGGGAACGAACCATCGTGACCTGTATTGTCAGAACGATAGTCGTACATCATACGCTTCGGCACGTTATTACCTTCCAGAACGATATTACCATCGGCATTAACAGCCACAGGAGCGGTCTTGCCAGCAGCGGTAAATTCTTTCCACCAAGCATAGATTTCATCCTTAGTCATACCCTCCACGGCATTCTTAACCGTGTTGTAGTTATACTGGTAAACGCCTTTGTACTTGAAACCGTAGATGGCACCAAATGGGTTGTGCAGCTGCACACGACGCAGGGTCTCACCGTTATTATAACCATATACAGAGTTCTTGTTTTCCAGGATATAGGGGTCCATCTCCAGAATTTCGTTGCGGTTATTACCGAAGTTGGCGTTCATATCCATTGTGAACTTACCAGCCTTAATCATACGGTTAGTATTGATATGGAACTCCCAACCAGTGTTGCGCATCTTACCATTATTATGATAAGGCACTGTGGTAAAACCAGCATTTGAAGGAATACGGAAACCGCCCATCAGCATGTCAGAGGTAGTTGACTGATAACCCTCAATGGTCAAGTTCAAACGGTTATCCATGAAGCCCAAGTCAATACCAAAGTTATAGCTTGATACGAGCTGCCATTTCAGATCAGTGAGTCGGATATTCAGCGGTTTCATGGCTGACATATCAATATATTTATCTGCTGAGCCATACTTTGAGGTAAACAGATAGTTCTGGTTAGGCTGGTTACCCACACGACCCCAGCTAGGACGAATAGCCAGCATTGACAGCGTTGGCTTCAGTTTCTGCATCCAAGGCTCGTCACTGATAATCCACTTCAAAGATACTGATGGGAAATAACCCCAACGGTTACCGGGACCGAACTTGGTGGTACCGTCCACACGCAAAGTAAAGTCAGCAATATAACGTCCTTTGTAAGCATAGTGGCTTGAGAAGGTGTAATACATAGAGCGCCACTGGCTGTAACCAGAACTCATGTTACCAATCAGACCACCGGCAGAAGGACTATCAATCACACCATTGGTGGTAGGCAGACCATAACCATCTGTTGACTGTGAGCTGCTAGAACCTGATGTCAGTTCGAAGCGACCCATCATCATCACTGCGTGATCCTTATTAGCAAAGGCAGGAATCAGCGTCAGGGTCTGCTTGGTATTGAACGACACGCTCTTTGAAGAACTTGCCGTTGCCTTGTTCACCTGATCTTCCCAGCGCTTTGAATAAAGTTCCTGAGGATCGAACTTATCAGTATAGTGGTTAGATATATTCATATACACAGAGCCACGCCATGTCAAACGTGTGTGCTCATCATCAAGTCCCAAAAGGTCATAGTTGATAATCAATTCAGGGTTCATGTCGTAAACACGGCGCTGTGATTTCTTCAGATGAGCTGAAGCTACTGGGTTCACATAAGTACGCTGGTCGTTCTTGAACACCTCTGAACCGATATACTCACCACTCTGTGGCATGTTATAATACATATCGGTATCCTCTCCTGTTACAGGGTCCTTCTGATAGATGCTCATGTTAGGCATCTTCTTCAGTGCTACTGACAACAGGTCATCAATATCATCATATTTAGAATAAGTCAAAGCGAAGTTCGTCTGTACACGGATACGCTGGCTGACATTATAGTCCAAGTTCACACGTGTAGAAAAACGATCCATCTTATTCTCAATCATCGTACCAGTCTCATGGTCGTAACCTGCACCAATACGGAAGGAAGCTTTCTCACCACCACCGGTAATGGTTGCATAGTGGTTCTGACGCAGACCCCACTGTGTGACAGCATCACGCCAGTCTGTGTTATCGCGATACTGACGCCAGTCAGCAAAACCATCGGTAGCTGTGGGATAGTTGATTTCAGGAATCGTAGCCATATTTGAGGCATTGTCATCCTGACGGGGGTTGAAGTAAGCCTCCTTCAGCATCATGGTATAGTCGTCACCTGTTAACAGGTCATAACCCTTAGGCTGATAGGTACCAGTAAGCTTCAGTGAGTAAGTCACCTTTGGTTTACCACGCGCACCACGTTTGGTAGTCAGCTCGATAACACCATTACCACCCTGTGAACCATAGACAGCCGTAGCGGCAGCATCTTTCAGCACACGGATATCAGCAATATCCTCAGGGTTGATATTCAGCAGTTCAGCAAACTTCTCGTCGTTAGCACCTGCCATATCAAAGCCATCCATATTCACCTCACGAATATTGCCATCAACAACAATCAGAGGGTTAGAGTCAGTCAGCGATGAGATAGAGGAAGCACCACGCAAACGCATGGTAGAACCTTTACCCAGGTCACCAGAGTTACCTACGATATCCAGACCGGCAATACGTCCCTGCAGGGCCTCATCAACAGAGGTAATACCCAGACCCTCGAACTCCTTCATAGAGATGGTCTGTGTAGAATAAGAAAGCTCACGCTGCGGAATAGGCAGTGAGTTACCTTGTGCACGTCTCTTAGAAGTAACCGTCACTTCCTTCAGCTTTGTGGCCGACTGCAACTTCAGTACATAAGTAGTCTTGTTGATAGGCAGTGTAACGGTCTTCAGACCCACGTAACTGAAACGGATTTTATCCTTGGGGTTACGCACTTTCATGGTGAAGTTACCGTTCATATCGGTAATCGCCGACTCAATGATACGTCCAGTAGCATCGATTTCGCATACGGTAGCACCCATCAGTTCTCCCATATCGTCGCTCAGTGTACCATGCACTGACGTAATATTCTGTGCGCTCAACGAAGTAGACAGCAGGAGCGCCAGTGTCATTAAAACAGATTTCAGTATTTTCATACGTTTGTTCCTCCTCTCTTACTTGTTAAGTGCTTCTTCCACAATTTCTCTCCAAGGACGCATCTTAACAGTCTTACCAGCCTTAGATGGATCCTTTTCGTAGTTAGCAGGGTAGGTATATCCAG
>Ga0265301_10003308_pt1 | contig 17198 bp, 7 predicted proteins | sample AusTroGonzalo_MG_2_FD_193488 | JGI IMG/M metagenome (GOLD analysis project Ga0265301, IMG submission 193488) | Bovine rumen microbial communities from tropical cattle in Woodstock, Queensland, Australia - Gonzalo_04 | ecosystem: Host-associated > Mammals > Digestive system > Stomach > Rumen ... | reverse complement strand
TTGTATCAAATACAGGTCTGAAATCCATTTTAATTACCTCCGAAATAATTTATTTGCATTCCATCGGTAACGTCTTTTCTTTTTATAAATGCCTTATACTGGTGTAGATTATATAACTGATTTGAATATAATAGATTTATCTCTACCCTTGGCAGAATAGAATAGAACTTATGGAATGAAGCATCTACTACTAAGATATCATCAAGCCATACATTTCCTGTGAAGCTATCGGCATAACTCTTTTCTATATTATCAAAGTCAGGTTTATTTATAGGTCTATCTACACCTATCTCGGCTAAGAATGTCTGTGTCTTATTATAGTATGATGGCGTCGGGAAATATACATTATATTCTATATCACATGGAGTACAGAGTAATTGCTCTAACTCTCTTAAATTCTGTCTGGTATACATTTTCATGTATTCCTTATTCTCTTTACCAGTGATAGAATATATCTGTATAAAACTATTATTACCAGTAACAGCATTTATCATACCTTTCTTGGTAATAATTCTAGCTCTCGGTCTTGGTGTATGAGATGGAATCTCATATATTACCATTCTTATAGTTTTATAATAAGTCGAATTAATATAAGCTGCTCTAGCTGCTAATATCTCTTCAGACTTACTATCGTCTATACCTAAAGTTTCATAGAGATACAATAGTCTCTCCTTATAGTCTTTAGGAATACCAGAATATTTTGCTTGATATTCTAATATTTGTTGTTTCTTGGTCTTCATATATTATTCAGCTCCTTTAATTTGATGTGAATGAATATATAAAATCAGAAAACTCCAAATATATTCTGAATCTTCTGATTAACCCACTGGGTTACAGAAGCTCCCAAGTCGAGTTGGATAAAGTCTTTAACTTTAACCTTGGGGTTGAATCCTAATGCAAGATACATCTTAGCTGTTCTACCAACCTCATGGTCATTTATATTAATACCACATGAGTTAGCTATATAGTCTAACTCTGCTACATTCTTCATTATACTAGCATTACCCCAAGTCTCATCTATTTTAGACATCATAAGACTCTCATATAAGTCTTTGATAGTAAATGAAATCTCTGCTACAGTGGGAAGACCATTAATAGTCCACTCACCCTCTGAGCCCTTAGTCACATTGAGATCTGTTATTATTCCCATATCTACGTTAAACATAGACTGGCAGAATGCTCTAACCAAGAAAGGCGAGAAGTATGTCTGGTCCTCTGATTGTCTTGGTAATGCTAAAGCCAATAAATGATAAATGGGTACCAGTATATTTAAGAATACTGATAGCTTATCTCCAGCGGGAGATACAAGCTTCATCTTACAGCTATATGATCTAGAGAAAGAAGAGTCAGACCATATCTCTGGGAAGACCATTCTACCACCAGCGAGTATTCTTGTAGCTTTACCAAGAATATTACTAAGGATATTTCCTCCACCGAGAATATTATCTATCTCTTTACCCATAATCTCTATATTACCAGATAACGCATCTGCACCAGCAAGCTTATCTAACTGTAGTCCTAAGTTTGATCCTACGTTACCCACGAGGAAGTTAAGCTCTCTACCAGTATCCGATAATGAGTTTATACTAGATGACAGCTGAGATTGTGTTGTTGAGTTAGAGAATGAGTCATCTACAGATGTACCACAGTCTGCATACATAGCTATACATCCTGCGTAGGGGCCTAAGAATTTACTAGTGTTAAGATTAGACTCTATACCAGTCTCCGTAAAGATAGTACCATCTTCTCCACTAGTATTACTTGTAGTGGTATAGTAAAGCCAGTTATATTCTCCAAGCTTACGTCCATCTATAGTCTCATTTTCTATGCCTAAGAAATATGCAGCAGATCTTAGCATAGCATTCAGATATTTAGTATATTCTACATAAGCAAATTTCAGTGTATAGTATCTACCATGAGAGCCCTCTGATAGTATATCAGCTATATCATCATTTGCATTACTTTTAAACAGTGTCTTTAAGACACTCTTTTTATTCTCTTTAGAAAACTTACTCATGAATGATGGTATTCCCGGGGTTATAAGAAGCAGAGGCATTCTAGCCACTATTCTATCAGCAAATACTCTACCAATTTTACAGTCGCATTCAAAGTTATCATTAGATACAGTATTCTTACTATCTAATCTTGCATCTGTAGTCGGTAAGAATTGATGAGGCATACCTAATATACCTCTTATATCTTTTATCTTCAAAGGTTCACTATTAAGATTCTTAAGATAATCCTTCTCCGTAGGATTAGCTGCTTGCTGAGATGTAGAGAAGAATTCTTCTATAGCGAAATCTTCTACAGTGATAGCATCTTCATCTGTAGTCTCACCACTATAATCTTCACCTGAAGAATCAGAACCAGCGTTTAAACAGATAGCAACGTGTCTACTATCATTAAGAAGTATATCACCTGCCATAAGTTTATTTGATGATCTAGTATATTCTGTACCTGTAAAGGATTTAAATCCTACGGCTATTAATGCAGCACGCATTCCACTTAACTTAGTGGATTCGCTAAACTGCTGTAATTTAAGACCTTTGAGCTTAGCAAGATATCCTGCTGCTTTTACATTAGCAGCTACAAATGCAGAACAGTCAGTACTACAAGTTTTAGTTATCTTCGTAGGATTATAAGCACAACCAGAAAGAGAATGCCAGTATGATAGTCTATTATAATTTCTATTATAGCATATAAAGTTATTATTAGCAGCGGCTTGAGCTAATCTAGCTATATAGATAGCTAAATCTGCTGTTGGCGCTCTAAGTACGCAAGTCCATGGTAAATCTCTCCATGCACTGATGCGAACGTCATCCGCACTGGATCCACCACCAGTACTTCCACTTTCAGTTATAAGAGCTTCGGCAATATTTACTGCCATCGCATCATTCCTCCTCTCTTACTATTAAAGATTTATTATAGTGTTGACCGGGTCATTTCTGACCCGGTCTTCACCATTTTATAGATTATTCAGAAGCTAATGCATTCATAGCAGAAATTATAGAGTTCATAGAAGCGTTGTTAATACTGTCTCTAGCATTAGATACATCTGCACCCTGAGAGAGTATAGCACTATTTAATGAATTTCTAAGTCTAGACTTAAGAGATTCGGTTGATCCAGTATTACTGTTTATATCTGCAGCAGATATATTCATTCCAAGCTTCGAGTTTAATATAGAAACTATAGTATTCAGCTTGTCAGTGTTCTCAGCGATCTTCATAAGTATAGATACTATAGTATTTATCAATACAGACTGATCTACATTGGTTCCTGTAGCCATTCCGTATTTAGCCATAGGCTTATTACCAGCACCCTTACCTGCTTTACCCTTAAAGCCAGCAGTCTTACCAATAACCTTACCAGTTCTCCTATCTCTAACAGTGGTAGTACCATCATCATTGATATGGAGTTTATACTTATTAGCATCAGCCATTGCTTGTCTCTGTCTCTTATAAGAATCCATAGCAGAGCCTTTACCTCTACCAGAACCCTTCAGTGTAGCAGATGTATTCATTCCCTCAAGGGTGAATACCTTATTAGAAGAAGTGCTCAGATCAGTAAACTTAGATAATGCTTGACCAGCTTTAGACTCAGAGAGAACCTTAGATAAGAACTGACCTATGGTTGTTCCAGAAGGCTCTTCTTCCTCTGTAGATGATGTGGTGCCATCATCATTTATCTTAGTTCCTGTCTTATCCTCACCAGCATAAACATAGCCGAGTATAGCTTGCTTATTCCAGTCTGAGAATGATTTTACTTTGATTACACCATCGTCTGGAGCATGACCCGTACCATCAGAGTTTGCTTCAGCATAGTAAATCTTCTTGTTAGGAATATCTACATCCTCGACAAACATAACGTGACCATACTGTGATGACGAATTCATAGATACTAACGAGTTAGGAGCAATATCAGGACCAGCATCATAACCATCTCTAACAGCGAATGCATAGATCTGATTACCATTACCTCTAGGTTGATTCCATACTCCAGGCCAACCACATTTCTCATATGCTCTACCCTCTGCGTACCATGTACACTGTCCTCTAGACAGACCAGACTGGTAACCCTTACTACTGAAGTCTGCAAGTACTTTACCAACAGCTTTCTCATATTGAGAACCTCTGCCATACTTACCTCTACCGTATTTACCCTTACCGGAAGCAGCTTTCTTGATATTTTCCATATTCTTGTAATACCATTTAGCTGCGCCTATACGTCTATCTGTATGAGCTACAGAATTCAGAGGTCTTTCAACTCCAGCTTGCCATTGTCTTGTAGCTTGTTCTACATCAGTCATTTTCTTAAACTCATCTAAGCTAGAAACTAAGTTCCTAGATAAACCAGCGCCAGTCAGTGAATAAGCAGAACCATTACCTATTACTCCTGGAATATAACTGAGCAGATATTCAAGCTGCATAGGTAAACTCTTAGTCCATGCATGAATGTCTCCATACTTTTCCTTAGAGTATTTACCTATCTTTTCCTTCCAGGGAGTCCACTGTATAATTCCACCGCCGTTGTCATATACGTTATCATCAGATTTATACTGACCGTATTCCCACTCAGCTGTGGATACATAGTTATTATCTCCAGGGAAGATATTTTTATTATAATTCTTAGCAACTTCGCCTTCCATGTTACCCATAGTACCAGCTATAGCTGCTTTGCTAAATCCTTGCTTAGCAAGATAGTTCCATGTAATGGATCTTGCATCTGTACCCTTAACTACAGAAGCATCTGTACTACCAGAGGATGTAGATGCAGAACTACTAGAACTACTTGAAGAAGATTTGCTAGAATCTCCAATACTTAAGAATGAGTTTACTACTTGGCCTATCTTAGAGTTAGCAAGTACGCCTGCTAAGAATCCGCCTATTGTAGTAGATTCTTCACTACTAGAGCTACTACTACTGCTAGAAGTTGTAGAAACGCTCGTACTGGTAGTTGTACCGTCTGAAACTGCCGTAGTAGAAGACTTACCGACAGCATTTTTAATGAGATTATAAATTTCTTTATAAGTGTCATTTGTATAATGCAATCCATCGGTAGTATTGAATGAACCCTTAATAGAATTATAAGTATCTATATACTTAATATTTCTAGTAAGTCTATTCTTTATATTAGTATTGAAGTTTATAATCTGACTATTCTTTACTGAATAACCATGGCTTGCTTCTTTAGATTCATTTACAGGGTTTACTGATACAAAGTATAATTCATTACCATCCTCATCGACCCATGTCTTAGCATGGTAATTCAGATAAGTAGCGATATTCATATACTCTAATCCATTAACACCCATTAAGCAAACTATTGCTAGCTTACCCTTAGCGCTTGCAGAAGCAGCATTAATAGAATTAGTTATGGCAGCAGAAGCCAACCACGGGAAACCAGCGCCAGACTTAGCATACCATATATTTTTCTTATTAGTCTTCATTGGATCTACAGCAAGCTGCATACCCACAGTTCTAGAGTCACCGACAAACAGAATATACTGTTTACCGCTGCCGTATTTACCCATACCGAATTGTGTATCAGATGGTATTCTAGCTCTACCACGAGATACTCTAGCAGCCCTGTACTTATTCTTACCCATACCATAAGCAGAAACACCGAAGTCACTCTTATTTAAGAGCTCATTCATAGGATATAACTGATTATCATACATGGACTCAGGATCCTGCACTACAGCATATCCATTATTCATTCCAGTTACAGTTACATAGTGAGGTGAAGTTCCATAAGGAGTATGATCTGATACACCATTAGGATCACTTCCCATAAGTACTGTAGGCATACCTGCACGGATATTATCAGCAAGACTATTCTTATTAGATGTATACTTAGCACCATAGCCGTTATTATTAAAATAATCAGTAAAGAACTGAGGTTTAGTACCACCATCAGTCTCTTTATAACCATGGCTTAATGCATAATTGGCTGCGGTTAATACATCATTACCACGACCAAAAGCTTCTATAGCATTTACAGCTGCTGCTGGACCACATCCAGAATCGCCAATAGTCTGATAAGATGAATCAGCACTACTATTATATCTTACTCCAGCCACAGAAGGATCAATCTGCTTAGAGAATCCTCTTCCGTATTTACCATTACCAAACAGCCAGTTTGATACTTTAGTAACACCACTAGCAATCTTAGAAGCAAATGTCTGTTGCTTCTTAGTAGTAGAAGTTGAAGTAGTATTTCTAGTATTATTAGCACTTGTAGCAGCTATGAGACTCATTATATAGGTTGCTGGATCTTCAAAGAATCCACCTATACCCATCTCGTTAAATCTAATTCTAGCATATTCAGATATCTCCTGTATACCAAGACCAAGAGCATCTACAGCATTCTTACCTAACTTCATAGGTACAAATGATAATCTAGCTAAATTAGACTTAGAGAACTTCCTCTTAAGATCAGACACAGATGAAGTAACTCTATCTTTAACACCTGTAGATATCTTATTAGCCAACTTAGTAGCAAAAGATCCAGATAAATTAGCACTGCTAATTCCTGTTCCATATCTACTTAATGGCTTAGGCCCAGCACCGAAACCAAAGAAGTTAGCAATATCATTCATTCCAGTGGACCAGCTATCTGCAAAATCACTTGCTCCAGCCTTTATGCTACTACCAACCTTTTTAGCTTTCTTCTTACCCTTTTCTACAGTGTCATAAGCTTTCTCTCCAAGAGATTCAAGCTTCTTATTAAATTTATCTACACCACTTTCTATCTTATTTCCTAAGTTAGTAAATGGCTCAGATATCTTAGTAGCTAAGTTACCTATCTTACTGCTAAGATCATCAACTCCAGTAGCCCAACTATCCTTGAAATCAGTAAACTTATCGCTTAATGAATTTTTAGCATTAGTCAGACCCTGACCGATAGTATCCATACCAGTCTTCCAGTTAGTACCGAAATCAGATATCTTAGACTTGATATCTTGCATTCCTGTTTTCCAACTATCACCGAAGTTCTTTACACCATCTTTGATAGAGTCTGCGCCCACAACCCAGTTGTCGATATACTCTTCAGTGGTGTTCTTAGTTTCTTTATAGATTTCCTTAGCTGTATGCTTAACTTTACCTGTGTAGGAATACTTACTTTCAAGATATTCTTCCTTGGTCATAGTAGATCCAGTAGAATCTATATAGTCTTGGTATTCCTTATCAGCTGCAGCTACTCTTGCTTCATAATCTGACATAAGCGGGGATATGAGTTTCTCACAAAACCAGTTTACTCCAGGGAATATAGCAAGTACAATAGTCCAGTTACATACTGCATTTGCTAAACCAGCGAAGAATTCTACAATTATATTGGTATCGGTTACGCCAAGAAGCATTTCTGCTCTATCCATACCAGTTAGAAAATCTGTGATGAAGAATATCCATGAAACAGCAACACTTAAACTCTTTCCTGCATTTTTTACGCTTTGTTTACCAGCACCCTTAGTAGAGCTTTCAGCACATTCTGTAGCACCTCTAGTAAATACTTTACTAATTTTAGATTTAAGCCCACTAACCCAGTTAGAGAACCGTTCAACTTGCTGACCTGCTGGTGAGCCATTGATATACTGGAATAAAGATTTAAGCTTCGCCACAATCTTACTATCGCTAAATGCTTAGCTACCATACCATCGATCTTATCAACAAGAGTTTTAACTACTGTTTTCACACTAGTCTTAGAAGCTTGCTCTGTTGCTTCTTTAGCACCTTGTTTTACAACCTGTTCAGCAGCTTCTTTTACAGCATGCTCAGCGGATTCTTCTGCAACTTCTTTAGCTGCAACTTCTACACCATTAACAGCAACTGCTTGTGGTATATATGATGCACCGCTCTTAGCAGCACTTTCAATAGCTTTCTTACTGGATCTGCTTGTAACTCTATCTGCAATAGCCGAGCCCAGTTTACCAGTTTGCTTAGGTACAAATGTCACTGCTTTCTCAGCACCATTTAATACCTTACCTACCAGTGGTACCTTAGAGACGCCCTTTGTAAATGCCTTATCTGCAACAGATATTGCTCTCATACCTATGCCAGATGAACCCTGAGCAAGAGCATGAACAGCAGCATTAGCAGTAACCTTTGCAAAAGAAGAACCTCTTCTACTCTGGTCTTTAAACTTAACAGTTCCATCACTTTGTACTACACCTGCAGCACCCTCAGGATTATATACAGTTTGACCTACGTAGTTGCCTATAGTATCGGAATAAATTACGTTACCATCGGCGTCAACCATATAATCCATTTCAGCACCAGTCACATCAGTAAATCTGTTATCAGACATCTTTGCAGCACTAGTCTCTGTAACAGCACCTACATTGGTTTTATTTCCAGTGACAGTATCTAGTATAACAGCACCGATATTACCAGCAGTTTTAACTAGACCTTTCCAGAAATTAGCATTGCCTAAAGTGCTAGAAATAGCTCTAGATAATGTATTAGTTATCCAAGGCCATGCGGTTTCTCCCCACCAGCCTTTGAATTTCTCCCATGGACCATTCTCTCCAGTAAACCATTTACCGAATCTATCCAGAGGACCATCTTCAGCAGTTAACCAAGAGAAGAACTTACCAAGAACGCCAGACTTAAGAAGAGCACCGCCAAATAGTAAAGCAGTCAGCCAGTTAAAGCCTTTCTTCTTTGCCTCAGGTGGATTGAATACTCTATCGAGTAATCCATGAATCTTATCTTGAGCAATCTCAGCTTTCTCAGCTAATTTCTCTCTCATTGTGATCTTATCTATAACAGACTTAGTCTTAGAATCAGATGTATCAGGCTCTATAGAACCATCAGACCCCTTCTTAACCGCTATAGGATCACCATTAGGACCATATTGGATAATATCTCTATTATCGCCAGCTCTATCAGTTTCATTGAAGTTTCCTCCACCGATTCCACTAGCAACTCTAGATATAGCTCCACCACTTAAAGGAGATACTCCTCTTATCTTATCACTAGCTCCAGATATAAGATTCTTAGCTCCTCTACCAATAGCTTTTACACCATTGAATGCAAGAGATCCAATACCCTTTATAGCACTTCCAGCTAAGCCAAGTGCTCCAGATACTAATGAGCCTAAGAAGTTATGCGCAGGCTGAGATGTATCTCTTATATTATTGAATGCTTCCTTAAGGGATTTGAAAGAACTGTAAGTAAGCTTACGTCTTACTACATGATCTTTCATCACATTCTTAAATTCTTTTTCATTGACTGTGACTAAGAATTGAATGTCTTCTCTAGTGATAGGCTTACCATCTAGGAATCTAGCAAATGTATCATTCATACACTTACGAATATGATTATACTGAGTCCTAGAAAGTGTAAGGATTGACTCCATAACCTCTTTGCTTAACTCACACTTGATTCTCTTCTTTATAGTAGTAAGTCTATTAAGAGAATTAATATCGCCATTAGCAAGCTTAATAGCTGTAGTATACTCTTCAGATGTAAGTACCTTTTCAGCTTCTACAAACTTAGCTCTATTACGAGCAGCACGAATAGCTCCTCCGAGTCCAGGTGCTCTAGTTAAAGTTCTGTCAAACTTTCTAAGAGCTTCTAATCTCTCATTATTAATCTCAGAAACATTCTGTACAAGACTAGCAGCCTTATTAACATCCTGATGGAGATTAGCTTGGATTTTAGCATTAGCATTATCTATAGCTGTTCCAGCTTCCTTAGCAGCAAGAGCCACTTCAGATTGATCTCCACTAGTAACAGCAGCTGTGAGTCTTATCTGAGCCTGTAATAAGCTAATAATACTAGCTGTATTATCCTCAATTCGTCCTGTTATATTAGGCAGCTCAATCATTCTATCATTATTAACACCAGCACCATTAGCTTCTCTATTAGCTAACTCTGTGTCGATATTTCTAACGAGTCTCATTAAGCTATCTTTATTATTGAAATCAATACCCGTGATGCCTTTGGAAGCTAAGAGATTTTGTATCTCTTGTGTACGGGTAGCCATTTCTCCCTGAGAGGTGGATGTAAGAGTATTAAGTCTAGCATTAATCTTAGCATGACTCTTAAGACTATCAGAAAGACCATACTCTCCATTCATAAGCATATCAAGCATATCTTCAGATATCTTATTACCATCAGACATCTTGTACTTAGTAAGTATTTTAGGAATATCTTCAGTCTTACCAGATCTTACAGCATTCATTACAGCTTTCTTAGCCTTACTAGAAAGCTTAACGCCATTCATATCAAATCTATTAAGAATACCAGATATCTCTCTAGAAGATGCTCTCTGCTTTCTATTCAATGCAGACTCAGAATCCATACGGAGATAAGCCAACTCTTGAATCTTTCTAGCATCATCCATAGTCAAAGCATTCTCATCATCCATGCCTATTCCGGCAAGAGCTCTATCATAATCTTGAGAAACATAACCATGCTTAGTATTCCAGTCTATTCTTTCAGCAGCAGTCATATAATCAGCATCATGACGTCTTATTTGTCCTGCTCTTATACCACTACCCACTGCTCCTAAGAGTCTAATAGGAGATGTAGCTAAATTAACACCAGCGCCTATGACTTTAGAACCAACGTTAGCTATTCCACCAGTAAGTCTACCAACAGTTCTTCCAGCAAAACCACCAACAGCTCTGCCGTATTTACTATCCATGAGTCTTCTAAGTCCTCTAGGCAGTGCTCCAGCTATCCTAGGAAGCTCATGTATGAAAGGTACAACAAACTCTGATAGAGGTTTAACTACATTATTCTCAAGAGTGTTAATAATTCTCTCACCAAGAGATTTACCAGCTTTCTTAAGAGGTTCAAATGCATCTGTAATAGCTCCTAAGACACCACCAGAACGTACGCCATCTACTTTAGCACCGAATAACAGATCTTTGAATTCATCACTAGAAGCCATTAATCCTATACCAGCACCAACAGCAGCATTACCAAGTAAACCAAATGGTCCACCAAATAATGTAGCTACAGCTCCAGCAGCAGCACCCTTAGCAACTCCAGGCATAAGCTTTTCAAGAATATCCTTTTCTTTCTGAGTTATCTTAAGAGGACCATCTTCACCGAAGTATTTCTCTTTAAATGACTCATTATTCTTAAGAATACTTATACCAGCACCGACTACCATACCACCGAGAGGTCCAAGAGGAGTAAGTAATCCAGGTATTACACCAGCAAGACCACCCTTAATAGCCCCAGGAGCATACTTCTTTACAGTATTTACTATAGAGCTATTTATAATTCCAGTACCATCTCTTTCTCCATCAACTATCTTACCGAAGAGCTTTTCCTTAAGCACATCAGAGGAAGATATGATAGAAGCTCCAGCACCAACAGCTCCACCTATGAGGGGACCGCCTACGATGCCTAAGAGCATAGAGAGTACACCACCAACTAATCCGCCAGCAGCAGCTTCTGGAATAAACTTCTTAGCCTCAGACATAATCTCATCTGGGTTAAAGAGAGCATTATTATTAGTTATCTTAATTGTACCACTAGCATGACCAGGGATGCCTTTCATATACTTATTAACAGCTATCTTCTCAGCATCTTCATCATGTCTCTGAGTAGTACGTCTCTTAGAATAACCTAATCTATAAGCATCCTGTGAAGATACTATAGCAGTAGGATCAGTTATATTATAGACACCAGTCTTATTGACTCTGCCTATACCACTATTATTAATGAGTAATTCATTCTGAGAAAGTGCAGTGACTCCTGTAAATGTATTACCCATAGTACCCTTAGCATGGATATATGTAGCACCCTTAGCATTTAAGAATCTCTTAGCAAGAGCTGCATCATCATAATAGCTTAACTTGGAAACTTCTATCGGAACTCCCATTTCTCTAAGCATTATAAGTTTCTGTGCTCTATCACCAACGAAACCTAAAGCAGCGGCTTCATCTATAACATTTCTAGAAGTTGCAGAGAATCTACCAGACCTAGAAGCCCATACATTTCCAGCTTCGCTACGTGTAGCAACAGCGCCTACTCTAGCAGCAAATTCATCTGCTGTTTCACCATTATCAGTTATACTATATCTATTATATATTCTGGATCTCATAGAAGCATTTCTAAATCCAGTTCTAAGCTCTGACTCAATAGAGTCTCCCTCAGCAATATTCTTTATATAGTAATCAGTAATCTTCTTTTCGATAGCAGCTTTAGCATCATCGAATGTTTCAAAGTCCGCAGGATTTAATCCATAAGAGAATAATGTCTGTACAAAGTTATGGTCATAGAGATTATGAGTATCCTCAATGTGCTCTATATCTCTTATAGCAGCACCTCTATGCTTAGCACGGGATCTTCTTCTTATACCTTCAATGCCCTCATCAAAAGTACGACGAGCTCCAGCAGCTAAATTACCATATACATCACGGTTTGCTCCAACGAATCTATTGAATAAACCATGACCCATATCATATATCTTATTCTTAAATCTGGTTTCCCATTCATCATCTATACCTAACCACTGCTTGAAAGGTTTAATGAAATTATCTTGGAAACCCTTGGCTATCTTATCAAAAGTATCATTTACTTTATGAGCCATCATATCCATGAAGCCTTTGTACTTATTACCATCCCCTTCGGGATCCTCTACATCGGCTCTAAACATCATGTCATAGATAGCCTTATCTGCAGTGTATAATGCTTCTGTAATTACATCAGAGAATGCTCCAGCAGCAGCTCCAGCAATAGAACCAGCTTTCTGTATTCTATCAAATATACCAGATAAGAAATTCTTTTCTTTATTCTGCTGTGATTCTCTCTCAGCTTCCCTGCGCTCATCTCTCTGTTGAGCCTGTCTATATTCAGAAATGGATTTTACATTTCTACGAATTATATGACTCTCAATAAATTGAGCAACAGCATTAGCATCATACTCTCTAAGCTCTTCAGCAAATTCCTGAGAGTTGCCTTCAAGCATGAGATTAGTCAGATACATCATATACTCAGCTACATCAGATTCATGACTAATTCCAGCTAAGTCAGCAGCCTTATTATCAGATATAGCTCTCATAGCCTTACGGATCTTCTCATTATTTCGGCGATCTTCTCTAGCCTGTTCCGCCTGTAAGATATCCTGATAGCTGCTATTTCTAAGATCTATATTCCTAAAGGATTGTGATCTATTATCAGCAGTATTGATAGATCCATTATGACCGCTACTATGCTTCTTTTTCTTTTTGCCTATGCCTAAAGAAAGTAAAGCAGTATAGATATCCTCATAGCCATACTGTCTAAACCAAGTAATCTCCTGATTAATATTTCTTAAATAATCAAAGATAGTATTACCTAAACGGTCTCTAGTATCTATGAGCATATTATGCTTAGCAGCAAATTTATCATTTTTCCATTTACCATGGGAATCTACCCCCATAGCAGACATATACTGAATTATAGTGCTAGTATTCTTTTCAAGTTCTCTATACTGAGCATTCTCACGCTCTTTAGCCTCAAGAACATTTCTTGCTGCATTCATCTGTATAGAAATACCCTTATCTCTGGTGACTACACCACCACGAGTATGCACTTCAGCATATCCAGCTTTCTTATATGCTTGACATAAAGCCTTAAAGATAGTCTCATCAGCTAAGTCTGGATACTGATATACTTCAATACCATTAGCTTTAGCAGACTTTCTAGGATTAAATACACCATTATTAGCATACATAAACTCCCAGAACTGTGCCTTAGCACGTTCTATCTTAGCAGCCTGATATGCATCAGAAGATGTAACAGTTGCAAAAGCATCCTTAGTGAATTCTCTTATCTCAGACGTACCAGCCTGTATAGAATTCTTACGGATATCATCATACTTTCTCTTAGCAGAATTAAGAGTAGTCCATTTATCAAGAGCATAATCAAAAGTCTGTTCTGGAGATCCAGTAAGATGTGCTTCTATTCTACGTAAGTAGCTAGGGATTACATCTATAATAGCTTTACGTGTGATTCCATCAAATGGTACAGGGCCTTTCTCATATTTAGAAGTATCTATACTTCTATCTACTCCAGTGTTAATACCGAATATTCTTCCAAGAATACCGAATAAACCATTACCGTCACGTCTTGCATTACCAAGACGACCGATTATCTGACCGAATATACCTGTTATAGTAGAATCAAGTTCTTTAGTTGCAGCTTTAACCGTCGCAGGAATAACGCCATTGACCATAGTCTTTACTATGCCCTTCAGAGGTGAAGTAAACATAGCGGCTAGCATATTACCATCTTCTGAGAATGCTGGCATTCCTAAACCGCCAATCTCATTGGCTATATTCTTTTTAACCTGCTCGAAGTATTTATCAAACTCTGGCATACCAGAGGAGCTTATACTGCTCCATGAAGCTCTTTGCTTTTTCTTAGCTGCAGCTTCTTTCTCTTTATCCATAGCAGACTTATACTGGTTTCTCTGCATCTCTAGCATTTCTTTAAGGATAGCATTTCTTTCATTGCTAAGCTTAAGATCTTGAGTAAAGTAATCGGCCATATTCTTATCCATATTGGGTAATGACTTAGAGATTACTTTATTCATCACATCCATAGTAGAGTTAAGCACTGATAAGTCAGAGTGTAAACCACCAAACAGTTTTTCATTCTGCATATAAATCATGCCGACGTTAGCTCTACTATTTTTTATTTGTGCTTCGGATGAACTAAGAATAGCATTAATAGTTGCACTAGAAGCAGCAGCGTTAGAGCCTTCGATTGCTTCTACTATCTTAATATCACCATCCGTGACATCACTTCTATCAGAAGAGTCTTTACCGATTTTACTCTCCCAATCTTTATCTATATCAAAGTCAGAGAGATCATCCCAATCATCAGATCCACCAAGACCTGAGAGTCTGAGTTCATCACGTTCTTCTCTAGCTTTATTATAGAAATTACCAGTTCTCAAATCTTCAAAAGTATTCTTAACGCCATAGTCTATAGCCTGATATACCTTAGAAGACTGAATAGCTGTAACAGAACGTTTAAGTGCTGTCTTAGGATTCTTAATTGTTGCATATGTAGAAGCTATAAAAGCTTTATTGCTACTAGCAAATTCAGACACATTAGGAATCATATCTTCCTTTGCAATATCCTGAGCAGCATATGCAACAGATTTGGTTACATTCTTAAGATAGTTTGTAACACCTTTCATTTAGCTCTACCTCCTTTACTTTGACTTAATATTATGTTTCAGGGGCGAAAAACTACCCAGATGGCAATTAAGCCATCTGGAAGTTAATAAAAGTGTATCAATAAGGAGTATATTGGTATTTCATTTACATATATGTTTCTTCCATAAGGAACCCCCATAGGATCACTCCTATGAGGGCTGATGAAGGAAAAATAAAAGATGAACTCTAAGATTATTTCTTATTAATAAGCCAAGAAGGAGCAGGGCTATAGACCTTAAGAGAACCATGTGCAGGAATAGTACCTTCAGTAACAGTCTCGTACTTATCAGTACCATCAGCATTAACGCCAACCTTCTTAGGATAGCTATTAACCTTAGCCTCTTTGGTCTTCTTAGCAATAGAGATATCAGAATCAGCTCTGCCACCAAGAGCAAGCTTTCTGCCAGTCTCTATATAAGTATTAATAAACTCCTTGGAGATATTAATCATTGTTGTAGCTTCATTCTTACCGAACTCATAGCCCTTAGCAAGCTCTTCAGCTTCCTTAGTGCTCATATGAGTAGTATCCTTAATGATGCTAGCGATCATCTCTCTAGAGTCCTCATAAGGACAATACTGAGATTCTACTCCGTTCTTGCCATATACATCTACCTTGAATGTGGGATCATTGAGCATAGCTCTCATTACCCTCTGCTCATCCTTAATAGACGTAGAGATTTGAGTCCTAGTGTCGTTGATTTCCTTAATAAGTGCTCTTACAGTTACAGTTTCCATGGTATTATACCTCCTAGAAATATTTTTTATAATATCGTTTAGAACGATATACTTTCGTATTATTTTGCCTCATTAGTTGAGGTCTTTGACTTATCTACTTCGCGAACCATCACCACTGGTTTTGGTTCTGATCCATGACGCTTAATATAATCATTAAGCTCGTTATGTGACATAGATGCTATGAACTCTATAAAGTCATTCTTCTTATTATAAGTTTTAGCCATAATCTCATCCTTTCTTAAATCCACTCTAATGAACCATTGGTTTGATCATATCCATTCAATACCATATTGTACGCTTCATCATTAATTTCTGATTCTTCATACTGATATCCTTCGGGGATTTCATCTGAAACTATAGCTATTATAGATCTACACTGATCATAAGACTTATTTATAGCAACCCTCATATTATAAGCTCTTTGATATTCATCTCCGCCTTTGAGATCGGCTATTACGTATAAGTAGTATGTATCTCTTTCAGACCACTTAGGCATCTTTATAGCAGATGTCTTATCCTTTATGACGAATCCATCATCGATATGCATAAACATATCTTTTGCATCATTGGTATTCTTGATAACAAGAGATTTACAAGTAAAAATAGATAATAATAAAAATGATATAAAAACTTTAGCCCATAGTTTCCTCATTTGCTTCATCATCCTCGGTTGTATTTTTATTACTATTAAACTCTGCTGTATCTACCATGTTAAGATTACAGATAAACTGCTGACCACCCTTTATAGGCTGGAATGAGATTCTCTCCTTATCGAGCTTAGATATTGTAGCAATAAACTGAACCTTATTAGTGAGAATATCAAGCATGGTCTTATTAGGCTGCTTCTCTATTAATACAGCAAAGTATTCTGATGGATCATATCCCTCAGACTCTGCCATAATCTTTATCCATGTCATATCCGCCATAGGAGTATTAAGCAGTACATAATTAAATACGAAGCTTGTTACTTCAGGATTTTCATCTATTCTAAGACGACGAACTACAGCAAACAGATAAGGCGTATCTTCTATTTCTTTAGTAGTTTCTCTATCTTTATCAAAGCAGTGATGAGCCATAGCTTCAGTTATAGCCACAGAGTATATAGCACTAACCCTCTCTATTATTGGATTAAACTTAGTCCAATCTCCACAGTGGAAGCAAGTATTAAGAGATAAGTTAGAATTACCCAATGAACGCATAATCTCATGGCTTACATCAGCCGATGGATAACTATCCATTGTTATGGTCTGATTAATCCTGTAAGTAATCGTGTTATTGTTTTCCATAGTTGTA
>Ga0265301_10003305_pt1 | contig 17212 bp, 14 predicted proteins | sample AusTroGonzalo_MG_2_FD_193488 | JGI IMG/M metagenome (GOLD analysis project Ga0265301, IMG submission 193488) | Bovine rumen microbial communities from tropical cattle in Woodstock, Queensland, Australia - Gonzalo_04 | ecosystem: Host-associated > Mammals > Digestive system > Stomach > Rumen ... | reverse complement strand
ACCAAGGAATGATGTATGGTTACGAAGACTATCATGGCTCTATAGAAAATGAGCAAAAGGAATTCAAGTTCCACGGAGGCTTTGGAGGATTCATCAACTTCTTCCCGATAAAAGAAATTGCGATTTCTTACGCACCGTTCTTTTACAGGCCCTGGTGGGATGACGAAGTTCGTGATTACGAAATTTCATTCCAATTCCCGTATATCATCTCGCAATATTTCGGTGCATCCATCCTAATCGCAAAACACGTACAAATTTCTGCGGGTGCAACAGTGTACGTAGGCGAAGCATTCGAAGGGCGCTACTGGTTCTTCGATTCCGGTATCGGGTTTGTGTTCTGACGACAACGGTAATGGCTATACCATTCCTTCACTTGTTCGCTATCCCTCAAACGCTGACAAGCACGAACATTTTTATTTTTCACTACAGAACTTGCAACAAAGAAAGCTGGGAGCCCAACAAAAGCACCCATAGCCATCGAACCAGCCAAAGCTCCTTTACCACCACCACTAATAGCGCCAACAATCGCCCCAGCTCCAGCAGAAATCGCAAAGCCAATCAACCCGGCTTTAATTTCGCTGGAATACGGAAGAGATTCCACATCGCAAGGTAAAAAATCATTGCTTTGATAGGTAAAGGTTTTCATCTGATAGGGATAATGCGCCCAAACCAAATCCGCTTTAGGATCGTAGCAAACAGATTCCACCTTGACTATTTCCGCATCCTTTTTGCCCTGTTTCCATTGAAGGAATTTGAACTTATCCGGATTCATCTCATACATCGAAACATCGGAAAAAGATTCTTCCTTTTGTTCTCCAAGGAATTCACCCATTTCTGGAAAACTTTCTGCAACTTCTGTTGTTTCGCTCAACGAATTATTCACTGGAGAAACCGGTGTTGAAGAAATCTGCTTTGGCGCATTTACGACTGTACTATTATTTTTCGCTTTTGCAAAATCATCTAAGATAATTTTATCCGTACTCAACTGTTCCGCCGGCATCATCGTTACAACAGGGACAACAAGCGAAACCAAATTCATCGGAAACGGAATAAGCAAAAAAGGAACAAAGCCACCAACAATACTACCGACAAGAGCAGTATTCATATTCCGCTCATAGTCATCCGTCACAACAATCGTCGAATCGAGAATTTCCTTACCCAAATAATTCAACGTCAGCCGATGTTCGCCCACCGGAAGCACAACATCCATGGGAGTCGATCCAACCAAATTATCATCGATTTTTACGGCGGCACCTCCCAAAGCATTAACAATGCGAATTTTGCCTTTCGGTCCTTTTCCGGGAATTTTTTTGGATACATTTCCAGAAGCCGCACACCCATACAGCAAAAACGATAACAGAATGACGACTAAGCACTTGTACATCTCGATACCAACAGCATCAACAATTTAGTAACAAATTAGATTACCGAACGCAGCGAACGGAACGCAAGTCGTTTTTCGAAAACGAATTTACGCTTGCAGATTTGCTGTTGAAGGCGAGGAACAAGTAATACGCATTCGATTCAGGATTTTCGGGATCTTCGGTCGCGCTCCAAAAATACGCGTAACCGCCGATGCCATCGAACTTGCCGCCGGAAATTGTGCCGTCATCCGCTTTCGAGATTGCGACGCGATAGCCCGCTGGGAGAGCATTAAATCCGAATTCGTCGGAGCCGTTTCCTTTCTTGAACCAACCATCGCGAGATTTTAATGCTAGGCCTGCACGAGACTGCGAAGAAGACTGCGCGACCTCCCCGGACGTTGCAGCCACCAGCGCCTCGAAATCCTCTTTTGTCGGCAAGCGCCAACCATCAGGGCAAACAGACTTCGCTTCCGCCCACGAATAAAGCCTCCCCAATCGTTTGCAATTGCGAGAGTCACCATCTGGACAAACACTTGTTTCTGTTTCGTAATTCAGATTCTCCACCATCCACGTGAGATCGCCAATCTTCACAACATTATAACTCCGCCCGTCACGCGAATCCGTGAACGACTCCGAACATGCGGAGAGGAGGAAGGTTAAGGCGGCAATAGCGAAAAAGGAATGGATGGGGAAATGCATAGTTTTTTCCGATGGCAGTTATTAAATAATACTTAATAACTTGATTGTGATGCTGGCCAACTTTGCGGTAATGACAAATTTTTATAAAGTGGTCGAATTTGACCACTTTGGTTGATGAATGTCCCACAAAAACCGTGACAGAAAATTAGTTGTAATCACTTCCGATAATGAGCCCTAATAAGTTTTTGTGCCTCATCTATCGTAATTTCGCCCTCGATATTACGCCGTGCAATTTCTATCAAGAAATCGGAGACTCGCAAGCCATCAACAGCCTGCAAGCCAATGGCTGTCCGCCAATTAATGGCCCTCTCTTTCTTTTCGGGATCGTCTTGATTGATATATTCCTTAAAAAAAGATTTTGTTGATTTCTTAAGCATTCGAACTCCTTACAATTTAATGCCTAATATACCTTCTGAGAATTTTTTATGCAATAGAGCCAACTGTTCGGAAATTCCGACAAGTTGAACATCCATCCAGTTTACCCTTTTCATAAATGTCCTTTATACGCTCAACAACATAGGTTTTAGACATTAGTACCAATAGTCGTCCTCATCGTAATCCTCAATCCAAGTTTTGACCTGATCCGGCGAGGCCTTGATGGATTTTTTCAGTTCCCGATTCAATTCTGAATATTCCGACGAAAATAAACCGGCATTCCGGAATGGCGGAAACCGCCAGACCGGAATACAGGATACCGCTTTAGCGACTTAGCTTTTTATCCAATCCATAGAATTCCCGCATTGAGATATCCTTGCTCGGGTCAGAGCCACGAATGTCTATGGTATAGGCATTGTGAATTATCCTGTCAAGTATGGAATCTGTCAACGGGTTAGCTGTACCGCCTAGCTGGTCATACCATTCGGAAGACGGGTATTGCGAACAGAAAATAGTGGAGACCTTTCCGCTGCGCCTATGCAGGATTTCGAAGATAGTCTTCTGTTCGTCTTCACTTGGTTTCAGCAACAGCCATTCGTCGATAATCAGCAGCGTTGGCTTGGTGTATTTCAGCATTGACTTCATAAAGGTCCTGTTTTCGCGAGCCATTTCCAGTTCTATCAGCAGATCTGGCAACCGTACAAACCTTGTTGTGTAGAACTGCCTGCAGGCCTCGTATCCAAAAGCGCATGCCATGTATGTCTTGCCGCTGCCGGTGGCTCCGGTAATGAATACGTTGCGTCCCTCGCGAATGAATTCGCAGGTGGCCAGTCTGGTAATCAGGTCGCGGTTAAGCTTCCTTCCCGACGTGTAGTTGATTTCGTTGACACTTGCGTACTTCTGTTCGAGACCGGCACGCTTTATCAGGCGATTCTGTGCATTGTTCTTGCGTTGACAATACTCGATATCCACCAATAATCCAAAACGATCTTCAAATGGAAGGTTTAACATGCCGGGATCATCCAGCTGCGTATCAAAAGCTTTCGCCATGGCGCTGAGGTGCATTTCGATGAGTTTGTTCCGAGTCGCTTCGTTAGTCATTGTTCCTCCTGTAATAATCGGCACCACGGGTTATTCCTTGAGGCTGTTTCGTGGAACCCTTTTTCTTTTCGTTATTCGCCGTGAGCAGATTCAGGATATTCTTGTATGTTGGCGTGATGCCATAGGCAAGAATCCTTTCGCAAGCCATTTCCAAGGCGGAGCCGGAATAGTCTTTTTCCAGGGAGAGAATCGCCATGCATCCTTTGTATGCCTGCTGTTCGATAGGCTTGCTATCAAGTACGCGTTCGATTACGGTTAGCGTACTGTAGCCAATCTTGCGAGCCCAACTACGGAATCTGTCTCCATCCCATTCAAGGAACTTTTGATGCTTTTCCGGCATGTGGATTGCCGATGTACTATATTTTCCTTTACAGCCAAGCAGTCTTGCGTGGGATGCAATCCTGTTTCCATTGTCGAAAATCTCGACGACCGAGTCGGTTTCCCGTACATCGACTTTCTTGCCGATGAAACTGAACGGGACCGAATAGAAGTTGCCATCAACGCAGATGTGGTAATTGAACTGGACCGTGAAACTGCGCCAAAAAGCGTTTTCGTAGCGCGTCCGGGGCAGCGGCAAGAGGAACGTTCTCTCTTCCAGGTCGAACAGTCCTTTTCTGCTGCCCTCCTTCTTTTGGAAGGGCTTTTCGTTGTATTCGACAAGCTTTTTACGGATAGCGTGGTTGAGTTCGTCGATGCTGAAGAACTCCTCATTCCGTAGCGCAGCGATAATCCAAGTGGAGATGTTTCCGACAGTTCCTTCGGCACTCGCCTTGTCCTTCGGCGTGCGGACTCTCGCCGGGATGATGGCTGTGCCGTAATGTTCTGCGAGTTCCCGGTAGCTTGAGTTCAGCTCGTCCTCGTGCTTCCTGTTGTGCAGTACGGCCGTCTTGCAGTTGTCCGGTACGAGAACCTTAGAGACCCCACCGAAGAATTCAAACATGTGAATGTGAGCATCGTTCCACGACTTCTGTTTTTCGTCAAGGAATGCTTCCGCATAGGCATACCTGCTGTAATTCAGGACACCAACGAAGACATAAGCCTTTTTCTGTTCTCCTGTTTCGGAATCGATGATGTATGCGGGATCACCAGCCCAGTCAACTTCAATCTGTTCGCCGGGCTTGCGGTTGATATGCATGGTCGCCCTGCGGACTCGTTCATCCTGCAGGATGTAGTGGCAGAACTGTGAATACATGAGCGGCTTGGCCCCTTGAAGCCTGCATTCCTCAAGATATTCTGCCCAGAGGAGCTTCTTGTTCACGCCGTTTCTAAGCAGTTCGTTTTTGACATGCTCAAAATCAGGCATTTTCCTGTCTGTGGTTTTCTTGGCCGTATTTCCATCGGGATGAATAATTTTGTCAATTTCCCTATCGGTTAGGCTTTCTTCCAGCGGCCAGCGGAGATTGTGTTCTTGAGCAAGTTTCAAGACCCTGTTGACGGTCTTCTTCGATACATGGCAACTTGATGCGATGTCGTTTTGGCTTAATCCCAGGCTTCGTAGCCTGAGGATTTCGCGGTATTTGGTCATTTGACCTCCTGTCTATTTTATCTGCACGGAATTGTGCTGAATAAAATTAGACAGGTTTCCTTGATACCGAAATTGAGGTTCCCATCGAAACGGTACGCCGGTTTCCATTACTCCGGTTTCATGGTGTATTTTGCTCCGGTATATTCAAATTCACCTGTCTTAAGTTCGAGATATTCCTTAAAATCTTCCTCACTATAATCTCCAGCTTCCAAATAATCTATACACTTGGCGTAGATATATGCAGTACGCAGAACCTTGTATGCCTTTTTAAAAATGGCCAAAGTTTCTTTTGAATAAGGTCTAAAGTACTTCCATTTTTGGGTCTGAACGAATTCAACCCATTCCTTGCTTTTATGCTTCAAGTAAGTTCGCCGTACATAATTGGCCATACCCTCAATATGCGATTCATGATAGTTAAATGTTCCACCAGACATTGCATTCTCCTTGATTGTATTTTTCAAAGTGTTTTTTATTCATCTTTAAAATACGCTCATTGTAATGCACACGCAAGAGGTCGCGTTGTTGTCAAGAAATGGATACTGTAGCCTTGATATAGAGTTTTGTCGGATTTAATGTCGCCAAACCCATTTTTCATCACCTGTTCTCTGGGCAATTGGGAGGCAAACTCAGGGCATTCTCTGGGCATTTTTTGCCACTTCTCTGGGCAACTCCATCATTTTCGGGGCAATTACCGCTTATTCTCTGGGCAATCTCTGGGCAATTTCAGCAAAAAATGTTTGAAGTATCTTTTTTGGGGCAGGCGGTAACAGTGACTAACTTCATTTTCCAAAATATTTCAAGCAGAATTCCTCATTCATTTTAACAACAATCATTATAAAAACTTTTAAGGTTTCAATATATGCTTGTTGCAAATCTTCTTCTGACCCATAGAAAGATCCATGCAGAAAGGTATTGCGCAAATCTAAGCTGTTTGAGAATTCTTTCTTGTTCAACACAAAATTATAGTAATCGCGTTCTTGGCGAGAAAACACAGTTGATTCAACTTCAACTTCTTCTTTTTCTACTAGCTCTTCTAATATTTCCTTTTGCCTAGCCTTTTGATGAGCAAAACAAACAACCTCATTCTCATACAGGTTATATAAAAGAGAACATCTATCGACATCTATCCCTAGACTATTATCGGCTTCTAAAAGTAAAGCCCCTCTTTCTATCAACCAATTTATCCACTCTCTTGCCTGCTCTGCAAAATCGGTTGCAAAAAGGTGTTCTTTGGCAATTTTCTGTACTAAAGAGCCATAACTGTTCCAAGCAAAATTCATTCCTAACATCAAGTTAGAAGCAAAGAGGAACCGCATTTCTTTTTTAAGACTTTCCCCTTTAGCATAAGCATATTTCTGTTTAAAAAAACTCTTCAATTCTCCTATACGGACAGGATTAGAAGAAATAGCCACAAGTTCCTTATCAACGCAACCGTCTTCCATATAATATTTCAGTTGCTTAAGGATTCCGTCCATCTCAATATAAAGTAGTTTTATCCGTTCCGACAACGATACTGATTTTGACGGTTTCTTGAATTCAAAATCAGAAATACCAAAATTCTCTTTTAGATAATCACCAAAGAAATAATCAAACAAATCTTCAATGCTAATCCCGTAATTTTCAAGCTCTTCCTTATATGTAGATAAAATCTTATAGTAAATCATCCTATTTTTTATAAATTGCGAGCGTATAGGATAATGCTTTATTCCCTCACTTTCTGCAAGCAATTCATCTATTATACTTTTCTTTTTCAATACAAATTGACAACGCAGTTCCGAATCAAAGAAACCAAACAGGAAAATAAAGTTATTAAGTAGTGTCGGGAAATCGTGATGTTCTCTTACCCATTTCTTGCTGTAAACGCAATAGACATGATGATCTTCTTCGTTATACGATTCGTTCAGCTCTTCATCTATTTCTTGGAAAGATGCTATGCATCCATAAGAAAACAATGGTTTTTCTGAAGAATGTTTTTCCCAATATTTTTCCTTGGCTTTTTTAGCTCTTAAACGCAATCTATCATCAATATTAAGGCCCTGTATTACGGGAGCTTTTTCAATCCATTCCAAATAATCTGGATGCGGTTCAGACGAATCGTTAACATAATAGTTTAGAATCTCTATTTTCTTTTCTTGAATCAGAGTTTTGGGAAACTCAATATTTTCTTTCTCGGAAAATCCTTTTACCAAATAGTATTTGATGATTATTTCGGCAGCATCCTTATTATTCATCATACAATCAGTTATTACCTGACTGAATTTTTTCACCCATCCCTTACATCTTAAAATGTTGATTAAGGAAACCAGTTTTTTGTCAAATAAATCCCGAATGTTAGAATCAGGAATTTTTCGTAATAAATCAAATCGTTCCAACAATTCCAGCAAATCTAAGGAAAAATATATCCATATACTCTGAAAGATATTTTCAATATTGCTTAAATTTAGTTGTTGGAAATACAAACATACAAAACGAGAAATTTCACTCGTTTTGTCGCGATACTCTTTGAATTTTTCGGGAGAGATGTTTGGAGGGCATTTTATTGACTTGACAATTCGAACGATGTTCTCTAATTCAACAACCTGGTTTAAGTCATAATTATTTGCCGTATCAAAAGAATCCAAAATGGGCATTGCCCTTTGGAACATATGGTATTGGTGTAGTACCGAATACTTATTGTATGTAATCCATTTGTAGAAATCTTCGGACATTTATATGACGATTTTTAATTTCTAGTCGGTTTCAAATCTTGAATTTCTGAGAAATCACTCTGTAATTCAGAAATCTATTAGATGTTTTCTAGAGATAAACTTAACAATAATTATCTAATTATTTTTCATTTATTCAACTGGATTTATAAATCCGCGAGTTCTCCATCTATTCCCATTAACAAGACTTTCAAAAGATACACCATTAGATAACGTTAGATCGTCTGCATGATCAGTTACAATAATCTGCGGACAGAAACCGAATTCTTTTTCTAGATCCAAACAGAAAGATGACAATCGGCTAAATAGATTCTCCACCGATTTAATGTCTTCATCAACTGTTCTATTCTCATTATTACTAGTTCTTTGTTCTTCTTCTAATATTTTTTGTTCATCAAACGAGGACGAATTATCTCGTTTGAAATTAGGGAAATAAACTTGGGTTGGCTGATCAAAAAATAAAACTGACGGAATAGAACATTTATCACCCAATTCAACAAATAATTTATGCAGAGCTAAAAAAAGAGTTATATGACTATACAACCAATTGGCGCCACTCCCCATAGAGCGTAGATAAACTTTCTGGTTTTCCTTGTTTAGATGGAACAAATCAAAAGACTCAAAAGAAAACTGTAAATTAATCGGTTGATAATCTTTTTCAAAATCAAAATTCTGCCCAATTTCGGCCATATATCTATTGACTTTATTAGTCATTTCCGACAGTTTGTTTTGGAGATTATACTTCTTCAGTTCAGACTCTTTTTGATCTAATTCACCTTGTATATTTTTCAGTTTTTCATCAAGGCCAGCATCATTCACACCATTAATAGAATCTAGCAGGAAAAACAATCTAACTTTCAACTCTAAAATCGCTTCATACTCACTACGTTTTTCTCTCAATTGTTGATTAAGATCATCAATTTCCTTTAGTTGAGAATTTAGTGAGTCTATCTGTTCCTTTTTTACTTCAATTTCTCTTTCAATCTCAGAAAGTTTCTTTTCAAATACGGAATTAAGAGGCGATGCAAGAATAAATTGTCTTAATTGGTTCAAATGTTTTTGCAAAGATACCGCACTTTGCGATAAACTTGTTTTTTCAGTTCTGCAAAATGGACAAACCGTAGTAGATACATTCGCCTTTTTAGGATTATTTTGTTTAGAAAGACTTTCAACAAAATTCTCTGAAATCCCTAATCTTTTTTTCAAAGAGTTTCTTTCACGTTGCATTTTTCGCAAATCAGCAACCGCAGCATCACGTTGTTTTTCAATATCATCATAACGTTTTTCCTCTTCTTCAGAGGAATAAATAATTTTACCTTTTTCAACGATTTGATTCAATTTTACTTTTGCATTTTGAGGATTCAAAAGAATTTCATCTAAAGTCAAAGGAGGTTCTTCATAACCAATTCTACTATACAAATGCGCTAATGTAGGGCCAATTTCTTGCTTATTCCTCTCGTTCAATTTCGTATTCATCTCAATTTGTCGCTTTATCATTCTCAAGGCATTTATTTTATCCTCAATTTCTTGCATTAGTAAAAAATAACGTTGATCAACAACTCCTAAAAAGATCTTTGTATGTTCAATAACTTGGTCTCTTTCTTCTTTTTCATCAAAACGATAAAACAAAGCATGTTTATTAGCTACAAGATTCTGATGTTGCAACATAAAAGAGACAAAGCTCCGAATGGATGGCGTTGGCGCGCTTCGACCACGCAATCTCTTAACTTCTAAAGATTCATCAACACTACTTATATCTATAAAACTATTTCTTAAGTCCTTTTTAAAATTTTCCAACGAGATAAATGACCGACTTTCAAAAGTATTCCACTCTAAATCATCAATTTCATCCACAGAAATATTTTTCAAAAAACAGTCTTTTTGCGCGTTTGGTTTCCTTGCAACAACAATAATTTGTTGTTTGATAGAAAGCACCATATAATACAATTCTGCACATTTAGTTATAACACCAACTGGAATTGTATTTTCTGACGATCCTAAACAAAAATCACAAATTTCAATTAAGGCACTTTTACCTGTAGAGGATTTGCCTGTTACAACATTCAATCCCCGTTTGAATTTTACAGGATGTTTAACATGATTATTATCAATTACGCCTATTTCATGGATAAAAGTATTCATTACGGAGTCACCCCCAAAGCTTTATAAATTTTTACCGGATCAAGCCCACTAAATAGTTTCCCTAAATTCTTCGCGCATTTATTTGCTTGTATATTTTTTTCAGGCAAATCTCCACTCAATACCATCAAATTGTTTTCATCAATAGTTATCCAATCATTTACAAGTGCATACTGAATACTAAGTTCGGTCAATTCTTCAAAACCATTTATTCGTTCTTGTAGATCAAACAATTTTTCTTTTTCGCTAAAAATCGTCCAAATCGAACTACTTCTCTTTTCACCAAAAACAGCACTAGATATTTTCTCTTTGTACAAGCCATGACTACATAAGGGTATTATCAACGGAGACAATAGCAAATTCCGCTCAACATTTTGCAAAGATGCGTAAAACATCGCAACACACTCTCCATATATGAATGGATTGTATTTCATTTCGTATAACGAATCTACTATACTGCTCATTCTTCAAGTTTCCATTTGATATTAAGTTCATCATCATTCATAGCATCATGAATAATACCATTTTTATACTCCATCGGGGGTTCATCTTGCTCTAATTTTAACGGAACTTTATTTATGGTTTCGTTATAAAAAATCTTCGAATAATCGTTAACATCTTTAGGCCTTTGAGCAGTCTTGAATTTTATGCAATTCGTTTTATAATCTCGTTCAAATACTTTCAGCAGTTTTTCCTTATACGCCTTTGTTTTTTCTAAATACAAAGGATATTCATCCAATTGAGAATTTAAAGAACTTGTAAACTCCAGCCAGTTTCCAACAGCACTGGGAATTTCGGATTCATAATCAATATCAACAATCTTTTGGACAAAAAGACAGTCCTTATTCTTTTCTACATCCTCATCACTAGCATCTTTTCCAAAAAACAAGGGAAAAGTGAATTCTTTCTTACTAAAATAGCCCGTCAACTCTATTCTTTTTGCGTTAAAAGATTCTTTTGTTACGCTCCATTTCGATTTTGAAGACTGATCATATACAAATCCTATTAATGTCTGAATAAATGTTTCTTGATTAGCCTTGGGAATGAATCCATCTAATTTGCTTTCAAGGCTCTCTTTTAAATTTTCTTGGTTACAAGCTTCAGTATAAATGACAACCTTACCAATTATTTTCAAAAGACGACTTTCATTCTGCGAGTCCATAACATATTTCTGTATCTTAATTATGGGAGAAAGCTCAGTCTGATTCAATTCGTCTTGAGTACGTTTTGAAAAAATATCCTTCAAAATATCCAAACGTTCTTGTTCATTTTCCGTATCATTCCATGAGCTCAATCTTGTATCTTTACCAAAAGGTTGTGTTGTATGTAAAATTAGGCGGCCATAATGCGTGTGATTAAAAGCAGGATCTAGCCAATTTTTTAAAGTATTCCAAAAATTGTGATGATTGTCCGTCAAGTTAGAACTAGAATAATCTTTCACCTCAATCTGTTCTGACGATTCCGTAGAATTGCCAATAACACTGACATCTCCATCTTGTTCTATCCAAACAGCATTATAATCACTGGACGAGAAGCACTTATCAAGAGCGACAAGAACTTGGTAATGAAATGCATTGATTGTTGACAATGCCGAATTGTCGGTATGTTCAATGCAGTCCATACTACACCTCAATTTCGTCGGACATTAGTTTGGGGAGAAGGCGGTCGCGAGCAATTTGCAAGCAAAACATCTGATTATAAAGAATATCTATTTTTTCGTAATAATTATCTACAATACCGGAAAAATTAGTAATCAATTCTTGTGGGGGAACATTTACGTTTAATGTAGATATAGAATTATTTGTAAGTTGAGGCTGAGCCGATCCTGTCGTTATAGAATGAAAATCCATTGCATTCATTTGACCATAGATGAAAGAAAAACCATAATAATTATAAGATTTATTAGGTAAAACTATAAAGGAATTGTTTGTGACAAAAGATTCCTTATGCTTTGTACAACCAACATCACCACTTCCATTACCACGACTTGTAATTAGTACAACTTTTTGAAAACAGTTCGGCGAGTCATAATAACCAATGATTCCATTAGCTCCATAAACAGGATACTTACCAACATCTTTAATTTCTGTTTTGGGCAAATTTTTTCCATATTTTATATTATAAACAGCGTCAATTTTTTCTTTTTCCCAGCCCTCGGGGAGGCCATCTACGATTTTGGTGGTTTCGTGGCCGGGAAATTTGAGGTCGATGAACCATTGTTTGTAGAGGCGTTGAGCGGCTTCTTCGAGAAGTTTGATTTGCTTCTGGTTGTTTTCAATTAGGTCATCGTATGCAGAAAGGATGGCGGCTATTCGTTTTTGAGTTTCTTTATTAGGAATATTTATTTTCATATTCCTTAACGCAGTCAAGCTCACGGTTCTCTGAGCAGCACCAACAGCAACAGCATCCGCCATCATATAAAAATCATTACTCAGCATCTTGTAATACAAGTATCGCGAATAAATTTTTGATTCGTCAGGACGCAAAATTGCAATATGCCGCTGAAATACAAAGGGACTATCGTCTTTTATAAATACAGGCTTTCCAAAAGATCCAACAACAGAATAAAGAATATCATTTACTTTTGGTTTTCTTTTTTCATCAAGAGAATCATAATACTCTTGCGGAACAAACATCGTATTAGTAAAATCAAATTGATTCGCAGAAGTTATATTCGATATCGTTACAAACGGAATACCACAATCAGCTTTGGGTGGTGGCAAATGATCTCCATCCGCGATTGAAACGCATACATCTCCTAATTTCACTTTTTCCCAAGCCATCACTTACCCCGCTTTGGTTTGCCGCGATTAGCATGTTCGTTCAGCCCGCTTAAATCGACTTTGTATGTTCCCAAATTAATTTTTTCGTTATTCAGGAACATCAGCATGTAGATGGGGCAATACAAGACTTTTTCTTTGACGCAAACATTGTCGTTGCAGAAAACGACTGCCTCTTGAATGGCGTAATTTGTCGTTTCCAAGGCGTTCTTTAGGGCATTGTGCCGTTTGTAATCCTTGCCCGACTTGATTTCTATGGGGAGCACACTTCCATTCCGCTCAATGACAAAATCCAGTTCGCCTTGTTTTTTGCTATTGAAATAATAAAGGTCGAATCCGTGTGCCTTCAATTCCATCGCAGTCACATTCTCATAAACGGAACCGAAATTGATGGCGTTTTCACCATTCAAGATTTTTAGTTGTATTCCGTTTGCGTATTGGCAGGTAAGGAGCCCGACGTCGTTCAAGAACAGTTTAAACAAGTTGCGCGAACGCGAAAGGAGCAAGGGAATTTTTGGCTCATCTACGTTGTAAACGGGGAGAGCCACACCCGCTTCTTTTAACCAAATAAAGGAATTTTCGTGACGCGAAAATTTGATATTCTCGTTCAATTTTTTTAGAATGAATCTCTTGTTCTGGTTGTTCAGTTCCGGCGGAATCAGATCAAAAATTTCGTTCAGGTAAAGCTTGTTTTCTGGGTCGTACTTGGCAATGTCCTTCTTGTACAACTCAATAATGCCTTGCTGAATTTCCAATATGTTCTGGATGTTGTTCGATTCCAAATACTCCGCAACTGCAGCGGGCATGCCGCCAACAACCATATACAGGCGGAAAATCTCCATCATTTTTTCATGGATTACAGAGTCAACTTCCACCTTGTTTTCGAAAGCGGCTCGTACCGAATCAAGGACCTCTGCCTGAACGCCCACCGCCCTTGCAAATTCCTCAAAATCCAGAGGGAACATTTCCTTGATGGTCAAAAAACCGACAGGAAGGGAACGGATATCCTTGAGTTCAACACCAAGAAGCGAGCCGCTCAGAATATAACGGTAAGACCCGTCCTCGACCAGAAACTTGATTGCGGTAACTGCATCAGGGCATTCCTGGATCTCGTCCAAGAAAATCAGCGTTTCGCCCTTGACCAATTTTGTCTCGGCGTAGGCCGACAAGCGCAAAAGGATGTTCGAACTATCGGAGCCTTCGAATACGGACTTGGCCGCCGGAGATTCAAGAAAGTTGATTTCTACAAAATGCTTGAAATGTGTCCTTCCGAACTCTCGAATGGAACTGGTCTTGCCAATTTGCCTTGCGCCGGTGACAAGCAATGCGCTCTTGTGCTTGGCATAGAAATCAGCCAAATAGTTGTCGATTTTACGTTGAATCATCAATTTTTCCGTTTATCCAACCTTAAAATAACTAATTACGTCCGTTTTTCCAACTATTTTCCATCGTATTTTGTCCGTTTTTCCTTTTTTCTCATATCCCCAACTCCTTCATGTTCTTGGAGATGGTTTTCATGAGCGTGTTGCTTTCGTCCTGGAGTTTCAGGAGTTCTTCGTGAATTTCGTGCATGCGTTCTGCAAAGTCCACGCCGTCATCTTCAACGGGGGCAACGCCTACATAGGCTCCGGGAGTAAGGCTAAAGTTCTTTTCGGCAATTTCTGCACGGGTCGCGATTTTGCAAAGGCCGAGAATGTCCTTGTATTTTCCGTCTCCGAACTTTTCATAAAGCCAATCGGCTTCTTTTGCCACATTCAGAATTTCATCAAATTCTGCAAGACGCGTGTCCCATTCTTCCTGAGTCTTTTTCTTGCTCTTCTTATCGGCGGCATCTACAGATGCTTTTGCTTCGGCACGGAGAGTTTCGCGATATTCCTTGAGCGATTCGTAAAGTTGCTTGGGCTTCTGTTTCTTTCTTAAAATTGCAGCGACTTTCGCATTGTCTGTTTCGCTGGCGAACTGTTCAAAAGCCTTTCTGTATTCCACAAGCAACATTTCATACTTGTCGAGTTCTCCGCGATAAAGCCATACGATAGCGTTCAAGTTCTTAAGTTGCCATTCGCTCCATTCATTCAAGGTGCGATCCACAACGGTGTAGTAGTTGCGGGCATCAATAAAAAGAACTTTGTCCTTGATATTCTTCTTTTTGCACTTGTCAAAGAACCACAGAGTGCATGGCAAACTCTTGGTGTAAAAGAAATTGTTGCCAACGCTTATCATGCAATCCACATGACCTGTCGCCACGAGTTTTTCGCGGATATCCTTGTCCTTGCTCTGGCTATCCGTTGCCGAGGCCGCCATCACAAAACCCGCACGACCTTTTTCGTTCAGGTAACTGTAGAAATAAGAAATCCAAAGGTAGTTGCCATTGCCGATTTCTTTATCCTTGTTGACGGCAGGCAAACCAAACGGCAGTCGCCCTGCACTTTGACAACTTTCCGCCTTAACCTTATCCACATTAAAAGGCGGATTTGCCATCACATAATCGCACCGCCCCGTCAAATTATGAGCATCGTGATAGAAGGAATTTGCTTCGTCGCCAGACTTGACGACTCCGGTAAGGCCATGCACAGCCATGTTCATCAAGCAAAGTTGTGCATTGTATTCCACCTTTTCTTGGCCGTAAAAGGTCATGGTCTCGTTACTAGCCATTCCGGCAGCATTCACAAAGTCGCCAGTTTGCACGAACATGCCGCCACTTCCGCAAGCGGGGTCCAAAAGCACACCATACGAAGGTTCCAGCACATTCACAATCATCTTCACCAAGGATTTCGGGGTAAAGAATACGCCGTCGTCACTAGCGATGTTCTTTGCAAACTTACTGAGGAAGTATTCGTAAATGCGACCCATTACATCGCCACCCACATCATCCAATGCGTTGTTGTTGAAGGTGCGTAAAAGTTCAGCGAGAAGGTTATCCTTAAAGTCGGTGTAGGTCTTGGGCAACACGCCCTTCAATTTTTCGCTTTGAGCCTCAACCAGTTCCATGGCGTTATTCACCACTTCGCCAAGGCTGTTGAGCGGCTGACCATGCACATTCTTGAGCTTTGCAGAAGCAATATTTGCAGGCAAGTTCACCAAATAATCGAACTGAGCTTCTTTGGGGAGGAACAAGGCACTCTTCGAAACAAAGTCACTCGCCTCGATGGGGAGAACGCGACCGCCTCGACTTGGGCGATTTTTCAACAGTTCGGCTTCAACCTTTTTGAAGCGCCCATAGGCATAACGCAAAAACAACAAGCCCAAAACAGGCATACAATATTGATTCGAAGTCAACTTGGAATCGGCACGGAGTAAATCCGCAGATTCCCACAAATCCGCCTCAAGTTTCTTTAAGCTCTTATTATCCATTTGGGTCCTTATAAAAATTTAAATGCAACCGTTACGCAACTTTGTAGTGGGTATAAACATACTCGTAAATACGCTGGCGGTATTCCGAAATAGAGAGCTCATCAAAGCTTTCAGGGAGTTCGCTCCATAGCGTATCGCGAATCAAGTTATCGACAGCAGCCTTTGTTTCTTGTTTGTCCGTCCAATGGTCAAATTCAGCAATTTTTGCTTTAACCTTTTGGAGCAAATCTACAGCCACTTCCTTAATCTTTTTAATGTCCTGCTTACTCAAATCATCTTTGAAGAGCATGTCGTAAAGCGAAAGTTCTTCGTCGTTCTTGAAGCCCTCACGTACATAGCGCTGTTCTTCCTCATTCATGCTTGCCGCAAGGTTCATCAAGTCCATGAATGTTTTTTCAATCGTTACACGATCCTGTTCGCTGTTGTAAGCCTCAATAATTTCGCGATAGCGGTCGTAATAATTGATGCGGAATGGATTCTGTGCAAGCATCACAGCCAAGCGATCCTTTATCAATTCTTCCAAATCGCGGAATAACAAATTTTGTCGTTTTGCCTTCGCAAATTCACGACGCAACAAATCAAAATCGATTTTGCTAATGTCGAATTGTTTAGACTTTTTCTTGTCATTCTTAACGACATCAACATACTCGTTCATAATCTGGTTCAGCTGAACCATCAAATCCACATTTGTCACATGACGACGTTTAGTTTTCAAGTCGCGAGCAACAGCATCAATCGCTTTAAACTTCGCACGAATTTCACTTGTCACATCGTCGCGATTCGTGTATTTCATCAATCGCACAAGTTCTGCGGCATATGTGCTAAAAGTTTTCTTGTTTTCAAGCGTAGAGCAAACCGCATTTTCAACATCCTTGATTGCAGCAAGTTTGTCAAAATTCTTAGACTCGATTATGCTCTTTAAATTCGCGTTGCAGCCATCCAAGAAACATTCTGTTTTAGCGACCACTTCTACAATGCGTTTTAAAAGCTCTTCTTTATCAATGGTAGGATCGTTACCGGAACCAGAAACCTTATTCGTGTAATCTGCAAGAGCCTTACGCAAAGCCTTCACAATGCCTGCATAATCCACAATCAAGCCGTTGCTTTTGCCTTCGTTTACGCGGTTCGCACGGGCAATCGTCTGCATGAGAGTATGAGCCTTTAACAACTTGT
>Ga0265301_10003302_pt1 | contig 17239 bp, 18 predicted proteins | sample AusTroGonzalo_MG_2_FD_193488 | JGI IMG/M metagenome (GOLD analysis project Ga0265301, IMG submission 193488) | Bovine rumen microbial communities from tropical cattle in Woodstock, Queensland, Australia - Gonzalo_04 | ecosystem: Host-associated > Mammals > Digestive system > Stomach > Rumen ... | reverse complement strand
AAGTCAATATCTTTCAGGACCGCGTGGGAACCGAACGCTTTGGAGAGATGCCTGATTTCCAGAATATGATCGCTCATTTTTTCTCTCCTTTGTAGTCCTTGCTCACCTCGTCAAACGGGGATCCGGCTTCACTCGGATAGCTGTAGGTTCCCGCTGTCATCACAAGCTGATCCGTATTCACCAGTTCATAATCCGGCTTGCCTGCCAGTTTCTTTTCCAGCTTACGCAGGAGGAAGGAAGCAAGCAGCGTCAGGCAAAGATATCCGATCATTTCCATGAAAGCCGAGGGGAAATATTTGAAAACCGCACCGGATACCATTTTGTGAACCGCAAAGAAATCGGAAAAGCCTATGATGAACATCACGGAAGTATCTTTGACGTTGATGATGTAGTTGTTGCCGATCTGCGGCATGATATTGCGCAGCGTCTGCGGCAGGATCACATAGAGCATCGTCTGCCAGTGATTCATGCCGATGGCTTTGGCTCCTTCAAACTGACCCTGGTCGATGCTCATGATGCCGCCGCGAACAGATTCGGCCATATAAGCGCCCGTGTTCACGGAAACGACAATGATGCTGACAGTCCAGATATCTTTGAAGGAAACACCGAAGAAGTACGGCAGGCCGTAAAAGATGAACACGGCCTGCAGGATCATCGGTGTGCCGCGGAAGATCTCCACATAGGCGCGAATAACGATCCTGACAATCTTCAGGAGCACCCGCTTGATGACATTTTCATTGGGCCCGCATGGAATCGTCTGCAGGATGCCGCAAAAGAAGCCTATCACGCAGCCGATCAGCGTTGAAACGGTCGCAAGAATCAGCGTATTGGCAATACCGTTCAGATAAACAGAACCGTATTTTTCCCACAGGCTGCCGATATCGGAAATGAGCTGCGCAAACATAAACAGAAATCTTCCTTAATGGTTTTGTTATTCGGTTCAGGTCCGGATTATTCGCTCAGGGGCTGAACTTTGATGGCTTCCTCCATGAGCGCATTGAAGTCATCCGCCGTTTTGCCGCTCAGATAGCTGTTGATGGCGTCCTTCAGAGCTGTATTCCCCTTCATGACGGAAATACCGATATTGATTTCTTCCTCGGAGACTTTGAAATCGTCATCACTTCCCGTAAAGTCAAGGATGACCAGATCCGGATAGGCAATGAGGGCACCCTGGGCAGTGGGCATATCGGTGCAGACAAAGTCAACCGTACCGGATTCAACAGCCATCAGCATGGCCGGAGCGGATTCGGCAGGCATGCCGATATTGGCGCCGGTGATTTGCGGCAGGCAGGAATCATACCAGATTGTACCGCTCTGGCTGGTGCAGCTTCCGCCGGCGAGATCGGAGATCCCCTTCGCTTCGGCGAACTTGCTGTCTTTCTTGGTCAGGCAGACAATGGAAGCGTAGAGATACGGGCCGGCAAAGTCAACAGCTTCCATGCGCTCGGAAGTCATGCTCTGGCCCGCGATGACGGCATCACAGATCCCGGACTGAACCGCGGGAATCAGCGAATCCCAGTCCAGCTGCAAGATCTGGAGATCCCAACCATTGGCTTCGCAGATGGCTTTCGCGGTCATCACATCATACCCGTTCGCAAAAAGCTGGGAGTCTTTAATCGGAACAGCACCGTTGGAATCATCCGGCTGTGCCCAGTTATAAGGAGCATAGGCGCATTCCATCGCAACCGTCAGAACCCCGTCCTCCAGGCCGGGAATCGTTCCCTCAGCAAAGGCTGAAGAAGCAGCAACCATCAGCAGGACCATCAGTAATGCAACAATTTTTTTCATTTTCTATCCCTCCAGAAAATAAAATGATAGAAAAATTCTACAATCTTTGATTCAATTGTCAATAGATATTCAGCGAATTATACAATAATAAAACTCCGCAGTTTATGCGGAAGCCTTTTCTTCCTCTTCCTTTTTTCGTCTCAAAGCCTCTCTCCTGAGAATTATTTTCTCCAGGAGAACGGTGAACACACCGACGATCAGGAACAGATAATAAGTGAAGAACCGCCAGATCAACAGTGCCAGACCGATGGTCCCGTCCTTGAAGATCCCCTTGAAATAGAGCAGGAAACCGCCCTCCTGGGCGCCGCTGGCGCCGGGCAAAGGCGTATAGCTCGCGCTGATAAAAAGAAGGCTGCTGAGGGTCAGAAGCTGATACCAGGGCGTTCCCGACATCCCAAAGGCATAATAAACGAAAATCACCGTGCTGAATAAACCGAGGAGGCTCACGGTTGAGCATGCAAACTGAAGCAGGATCTGCCCCGGGGAATGCATCAGGTCCAGCAGGGCCGAATGGTAAGTATCCAATACTTCCGTGACCTTTGAAATCGTAACATCTTTATTGCGGACAATATGCATCTTCTCGAGCCGGACAATCAGAAATTCAGAGAACTTCTGGATCCAGTTACGCTTAAAAGCAGCAAGAAGCACCAGCGGAACCGCGGCGAAGTTGATCAGCCACCCGATGCGGACAAACCAGATCGCTCCGCCAAGCTGCTGATAGACAAAAGACCTGTTCAGCAGGAAAAGAACAAGGGTCAGAACGGAAGTCACCATCTGGTTCGTAATAAACCGGATCGTGACAGCCATGGTTCCATAGCCGACCGGAACACCTGCTTTACGCATGGAGTTGACCTGCATCGGCTGACCTCCGGCGGCGCCCGGAGTGATATTGCTGTAATAGAAACCAATCAGGGCGATGTTGACAGCCCGGCCGATACTGATTTTGAACCCCTGACCTTTCAGATAACACCAGTAGTTCATGCCGTCAAAAAACGTATAAACAATCCAGCAGAGGAAAATTGCCGCGAGCCAGCCGATCTTCATCTGCTTGATCGCTTCCCAGGCATCTTTCAGGTCCGTGTTGCTGAAAGCAATATAAAAAACAGCGGCCATGCAAAGAACAATGAAAAGAAAACTCACGGTTCGCTTGAGTTTCGGGCTCATGTTCTGCTCCTTTCGCCGCTGTATCACCTGGAATACAAACAGTTTATTTTACCCCATACCGGGTGTTTCTGTCCAGTTTGCTTTCCCGGTGTTCGCTCTCCGGAGCTTATTCCGCTTTCAGACTTCTGTTCATAAGCCGGGTAACAACGTCAGCAGGCTTCACACCATCCCGGATGATGTCCCGCACGGCATTGATGAGCGGCATTTCCATGCCGAACTTTTCACAAAGAGCGACCGCAGCCGGTAAGGCATTCATCCCTTCGACCACCATCCCGATTTCTTTGACGGCATCCTCAGCCTTCATCCCCTGGCCGATCAGATACCCCGCGCGGTTGTTCCTGGAATGCCGGCTGGTGGCGGTAACAATCAGATCCCCGATGCCCGCCAGGCCGAAAAAAGTTTTCTCCGTGCAACCCATGGCCAGTCCCAGACGGCGGATTTCTTCCATCCCTCTGGTCATCATCGCAGCGCATGTGTTGTCACCGTAACCGAGCCCCCTGGCGATTCCGACCGCAAGCGCCTCAACATTTTTCAGGGCTCCGCAGATCTGGACGCCTTTTTCGTCCCGGTTGACATAAGGCCTGATACAGGTCCCCTCAAAGAGCTTTTGCACACTCTCCGCCGCTTCAACGTCCTCGCTCGCGCTCACAATCAAAGTCGGCATATCCCGCGCGACTTCCTCCGCATGAGTCGGACCACTCAGGGCACAGACACGATTCCGCTTTGCACCTTTCTGCAACTCGTCACGGATCACTTCCGTCAGCGTCATCAGCGTATCACTCTCAATCCCTTTTGCCGCACTGACCAGGATCGTATCCGACTCAAGAAAGGGTACCAGCTCCCGAACCGTGCTTCTCATAAACACGGATGGAACAACAGCAAGAATGTAATCCGCCCGGCAGGCCAGCGTTCCGAGGTCATTTGTAAAGCTGACAGAGTCGGGAATCACCGAATCCGGCAGATGCGGATGCCGGCGCGTTGCGGCCAGGTGCTCCGTTTCCTCCGGAAAGCAGCTCCAGATACAGATATCATGATGATTCTTCGCCAGCGCCATCCCAAGCGCCGTTCCCCAGGTTCCGGCCCCAAGAATTCCGATTCTCATACCCGTTTTTCGCCTTCTTCCGCACTGTCCCCGGCTGATTCCGCGTGGTATTCAAGATGCAGCTCGTTCGTCGAAGCATAATTCCCCTGGATCTGAAGCTGATACTTCAGATGCAGCGACCCATCGCGGTTCCCGATCCGGCAGGCAGCCTCCCTGGTAAAAACAGCCATATCCATCTCGCCGTAGGGCGTATGGTAAATCCCCTCAAAGCGTTTACCGCGGGAAAAAACCATGGTGTTTGAAAAATCGCCGCTGCGTTCCATGGTCACTTTCCCGTTGGAAAGAAAAAGAGAAATGTCCGACTTTGTGATTTCGCCGGTTTCCTCATCCTCCTGGGATTCCACATACTGAAGCGTCGCTTCCGTTTCATTTTTATAATACAATTTTCCCGTCGTCATGAACTGAATCGGATAATCCGGCATCTGATCATATCTGGCAATAGCAAGCAAATTGATGAACACCGGCGTCTGTTTATTTTCCATATACCCTCCGGGTGTTTCCTTTGAAACACAATACAAGTTTACAACTGAAACACACTCTTTGCAAGGGAGGCTTGCGTTTTCCCGCGGCGGGCAGTATCATTTTCTTATTGACCTTTACAGGAGGAAGCAATGCTAATTCAGGCCTTTGCCAAGATCAACTGGTCCCTTGACATCACCGGGGTGCGCGATGACGGCTATCATCTGATGGACATGCTGATGCAGCCGGTATCCCTTGCAGATGAGATCACCCTCAGGCCTTCCGAGACGATCAGCATCAGCACCGGCGGGTATCCTCCCTGCCGTGCCGACGAAACCAATCTGGCCTGGCGCGCCGCCACTGCACTGAAATCTTACACCGGTTATCCGTGCGGAGTTTCCATCCATGTGCAAAAAGCCATTCCGATCGGCGCGGGCATGGGAGGGGGCAGTTCCGACGCCGCCGGCGTCCTGTACGGCCTGAACCGGATGTGGAAAACCGGTTTATCTTCCGAAACACTTGAGCAGATCGGCCTTACCCTCGGGGCGGACATCCCGTTCGCATTACGGGGCGGTTTATGCCGGACACGCGGAATCGGTGAAGTTCTGGAAAATTATGAGAACAAATATAATTACTGGCTGGTCATCATCCAACCCTGTGCCGGTCTCAGCACTGCCAAAGTATTCAGTTTATGGAAGGAAGAAACCCCAACCACCCGGCCTAACACAGAGGCAGCGCTTTCGGCGCTGAAAGACGGAAACTTTCCGAAACTCTGCGGGAGCATCGGAAATGTGCTTCAGCCGGTGGCCTGCCGTTTGCGTCCCGAGATCGAAACAGCCTGCAGCGCGCTGATGCGCGAAGGAGCCTCCTCTGCCCGAATGACAGGAAGCGGCAGCGCTGTCTTCGGCATTTTCCGGAATGCCGCGGCAGCCGAAAAGGCGTATAAGGCACTCTCGCCCACGGAAAAGAGTATCTTCCTTTGTCATACGCAGCACGACAGCCTGCGCATTCTGGACGAATGAGGTCACCTTCATGAAAAAAACACTCGGATGTATCCGTAAAGCGGATACGGATTTTAACCTGATTGAGGACGGGGATCGGATTGCCATCGGCGTTTCCGGCGGGAAAGATTCCCTGCTGCTTCTGCACGCACTCAGCCTCTACCGGAAATTTACCCACAAGAATTTCACAATCACCGCTGTTACGGTTACCATGGGACTTGAACCGTTTGACCTTTCCGGAATTTCATCCCTGTGTGAACAACTGGAGATCCCTTATGTCATCAAGGAAACACAGATCGGAGAAATCATCTTCGATTACCGGAAAGAGAAGAATCCCTGCGCACTTTGTTCAAAAATGCGCAGGGCTGTGCTGGCAAAAACATGCCAGGATCTGGAGTGCAATAAGCTGGCCCTCGGCCATCACCGCGAAGATGTGCTGGAAACCCTGCTCATGAGTTTACTCTTTGAGGGCCGATTCCATACTTTCCATCCGAAAACCCTGATGAGCCGCACGGGAATCACTGTGATCCGGCCGCTTGTTTATCTGCCGGAATCCCATGTAAAACACATGCTCAAAACGCTTTCGCTCCCGGTCGTTTCCTCGCCCTGCCCGGCAAACGGAGAAACCAAGAGAGAAGAAATGAAAGAACTGCTCCGGAAACTGCGCACCCTTTACCCGGATGCCTCTGAGCGCCTTCTTCATGCCCTTCAGCAGGATCATTACGACCTGTGGGAAAAAGATCAATAAACTTTTTCTATTTCTTCTTTGATCCCGTACTGCTCCCTGAACTGCCGGAGATCTCCGTCGTCACAGATGAGCATGACTTCCTCAAAAGATCCGTCGCTTTTCCGCCTGAAGCCCGCAACCTGCTCGCCCGTACAGATACTGCAGCGAATGACCGGTGTCATCGCTTCGGCGTCATATCCGGCTTCCTGTTGCTTTTCTTTTCTGCGAAAGAAAGAAAACATTTCGTTCCGTCAGCCTCCCTCCGGTCCCGTATATTTCCTATTATATCCGTACACACATCGTTTCACAACAGGGCAGGGCCGCCAATGCTTTTTCTCAGCGTTTTTTAATGCGTTTCTTCTTTCTTTTACATGTAAGATGTGGTATAATCACTCATGATTTTCAGAGCAAGGAGTTACAGCCGTGGCCAACAAGAATTCCAACAGCAATAAAAAGTCCGGCGGAGCCGGCTTTATCATTACACTGCTGATTATAGCCGCCCTAACGAACTTCAGCTTCACCGGGATTATCGCAGGTGTTCTGCTGGGCCTTGGGATCGGCAAGATTACAAGCATCATGGGCAGCGGCCTTGATACCACCACCCATAACAGCCGGGACCGCGCCCGCGAACAGCAGGAGGCCGAACAGGCCCGCCGCGAGGAGGAAGCTGCCCGCCTCCGGATGCAAAAGGAAGCAGAGCAGCGGAAAAAGGAAGAAGCCGGCAAGATCCCGCTGACCGGGGATCCGACAGCCGATCAGGTGATCACCACCGGGCAGGAGATGCTGCAGACAATCAGGAGAGAAAACGCCGCCATCCCCGACCGGGAGCTGACAGACCTGATGGATAACCTGACGATCAAGTGCGAACAGATCTTCCGGACCGTATCGGAATCACCTTCCAAAGCCCCGCAGGTGCGGAAATTCATGAACTATTATCTGCCGACGACCCTTAAAATGCTGGCAAACTACCGCACGATGCAGGAGCGCGGCGTGTCCTACGGCGAAATGAGAGAAGCCAGGGAAACCACCATCCGCGGAATGAACCTGGTGCTGACCGCCTGCCAGAAGCTGATCGACAATATGCACCGTGACAATATGCTCGACATCTCGACAGATATCGACGTACTGGAGCAGATGCTTAAGCGTGACGGATTTACAGACAACGAAATCGTTGAAGGCGCACGGACGGCAGCTGAAGCCCAGATGCGGGCAACCTCCGTGCCGGTGATGGACTTCCCCACCGGGGCCGACAGCGCGGAACCCGCCAACACTCCCGCGTCCGCACATGTTGACGCGGAATGACATTTCCATTTTTCTGAACATCATTCTCAAGGAGGTATACCACAATGTCTGAATCCAATCCCATGCCCCAGCTTTCCCTTGCTTCCAGCGTGCCGGAACCCGAAGCGCCCGCTGCCCCGGTTGAAAGCATTCAGCAGACCCCCGCTCCCGCGCCGGAACCCGAAACTGCCCCGCATCTCGATGACAGCCAGCTGACGGATGCCGAAAAAAAAGCAATCGAAGATTTTATCGGCCGCGTGGATATCACCAATCCCGACCATGTGCTTCTCTACGGTGCTGACGCACAGAAAAAGATTGCCGACTTCTCGCAGACTGCTCTGGACGCCGTCAAGACACAGGACACCGGCGAAGTTGGAAATATGCTGGTAAACCTCGTTGCCGAGCTGAAGGGATTCCAGAAAGACTCCGACGAACCGAAAGGTCTTGCCAAACTCTTTACCAAAGCGGAAGACAAGATCACCCGGATGCAGGCAAGATACAACAAGGTTTCCGTCAATGTCGACAATATCGCCAATTCCCTGGAAGGCTATCAGGCCCAGCTGCTCAAGGATGTAGCCATGTTCGACCGGCTTTATGATCAGAACAATGACTATTTCCATCAGCTGACGCTCTACATCATTGCCGGAGACAAGAAACTCGCCCAGATCCGGGAGACCGAGCTGAAAGAACTTCAGGCAAAGGCTGCCGCCAGCGGAGACGCAATGGATGCCCAGAAGGCAAACGACCTTGCCGCTCAGTGCGACCGGTTTGAAAAGAAGCTTCATGATCTGAAGCTGACGCGTCAGGTGGCCATTCAGATGGCGCCGCAGATCCGGCTGCTCCAGAACAATGACAGCCTTCTGGTAGAGCGGATTCAGTCTACCCTCTCCAACACACTCCCCCTCTGGAAGAGCCAGATGGTGCTCGCGCTGGGTATGCACCACTCCCAGGAGGCCCTGAAGGCCCAGACTGCAGTGACCGATATGACAAACGAGCTGCTGAAAAAGAACGCCGAAACGCTCAAGATCGGTACCATCCAGACCGCGAAGGAAGCCGAGCGCGGCATTATCGATATCGAGACGCTGATTAAAACCAACCAGGATCTGATTGATACCATCGACGAAGTGATGAAAATACAGTCCGACGGTCATGCCAAGCGCATCGAAGCGGAAAAGACGCTTTACAACATGGAAGCCGAGCTGAAGAAAAAACTTCTGGAAACCAATATGTGACCCCTCTCAGACGACCCGGCACGATCAATTTCAGCCGGGTCGGTTTAGTGTTTACGAAAGGAGCTCCTTCGTCATGCGTATCATCGGCATCACCGGCGGCATCGCCTGCGGAAAATCCACCGTCAGCCGGGAAATGATGCGGCGCGGATTTCCGGTGATCGACGGAGACGTTCTTTCCCGCGAACTGACAGGACCCGGCGGAGAAGCCGTGCCGGCGATCCGGTCAGTGTTCGGTGACAAATACGTCAATCAGGACGGGTCGATGAACCGGCGGGCAATGGGAATGCTCGTCTTTGCGGACAGCCGCTCCAGGGAGCAACTGGACCTGGTAATGGATCCGTTTCTTCGATCTCTGACGCTGCGGAAGCTCGAAACCGCACGGGCATCCGGCACAAAACTCTGTTTCCTGGATATGCCGCTGCTCTTTGAGAAGAAGTATGATTCACTCTGTGATTCAGTATGGTGTGTCTGGCTTCCGGAAGATGTTCAGCTGGAGCGCCTGATGAGCCGTGACGGGTACACCAGGGAAGAAGCTTTGAGCCGAATGCGTTCGGTAATGTCTTCAGATCAGAAAGCTGATCTCGCTTCCGCTGTGATCGATAATTCCGGCACTGTTGAAGAAACCCTACGACAGGCTTCGGTCCTCCTGCAAAGAGAGCTGGAGCGGGCGGGCGGCACACCGGCCCGCAGGAGAAGATCCGTTTCACCTCCGCCGGCCCGTTCTGCCCGGGAAGAAGCGCCGGAAGAAGGCGAAACAATCGACCGGCCCGAATCTTCCCGCAGGAAGCCCTCCACCAGAAAGGCTGCCTGGCAGATGCCCCGCTGGCTCCGCGTTTCCCTGATCACGCTGACCGCCGTCCTGGCTGTTTCGCTTACTTCCTATATTCTGATGCGCGCCTGGCTGACGCGGCAGGCAAATCTTCACCTGCAGGAAGAGCAAGCAATCGACCATCAATATCCGCTGGAATACAGGGATGAGATACAGCGTATATCCCGGGAATACAATCTTTCCCCCGCCCTGATCGCCTCCGTGATCCGGAATGAAAGCTCCTTCAGACCCACAGCGGAATCCGATGTCGGCGCCCGGGGACTGATGCAGGTCATGCCGGAGACGGCCGAATGGATCGCGCACAAGCTGAAAATCGACAACTACAGCTTCGAGCAGCTGTACACGCCCGAAACCAACATCCGCTTCGGCTGCTGGTATCTGAATTATCTGAGCACTCTTTTCCACGGAGATCCGCTCTGCGTTATATGCGCCTATCATGCCGGCCAGGGAGAGATTTCCTCGTGGCTGACCAATCCGTCCATCAGCAGCGACGGTCTGACAATGAACATTGACCGACTGCCGGAAGGACCGACCAAAACCTATGCCGGGAGAGTGACGAGAGATTATGGAATTTATCAGGCCAAATACTTTACGCCGGTGCTGCCTGATCCTGATGATCCTGCTGATCCTGCCTCTTGAGGCAGGCATTTCGGAAAACGTCGGCACCAGTATCACGATCGGCATCCAAAGTACAAAAACGCTGACGATCCGTCCCTTTGAGCCGCTGGAAAGGGATATTCTGTCGATTTATAATGTAATCTACGAAAGTCTGGTCACCATTGACGACGATTATCTCCCGCAGGGATGCATCGCAGAAAGCTGGGAAGAAAGTTCCGGCGGCAAGGTATGGACCTTCCATCTGCGCAGCGATGTGCGGTTTTCGGACGGAACGCCGCTGACCGCGAACGATGTTGTTGCCTCGGCCAACTATATTCTGGACAAAGCACGGGATGAGAACATCACAGACCATGGCTTCTACAGTAACCTTGCTTATTTTGTCAAAAAAATCACAGCAAAGGATGACCTTACGGTTGTCGTTCAGGCGAATTCAACCAACAAGAATCCACGGCAATATTACGCTCTCCTTTATGAAATGACCTTCCCGATTGTCCCGGCTTCCCAGGTTTCCGCGGATCAGCCCATCGGCAGCGGTCCTTATGTTGTCAATCAATTTGTCTCCGGTGACTTCATGACGCTGGAAGCAAACACAAACTGGTGGAAAACACAGCCCTATGTCCGACAGATCATGGTTTCCTTTCATGATACGCCCCGGTCCGTTATTGACAGCTACGAATATAACCGGGTTGACTCGATTTTTACCCGTTCCACCGCCGGAGCGCAGTACAAAACCGGAACCCTGTCCGTATCAATGGCTTACCGGACCAGCCAGCTTGAATGCCTCTACATGAACAATTCAGCCAGCGAACTGACGCCCGAAGTGCGGAAAGCCATCCGATATGTGATCGACCGTCAGAAAATCATCACCAACGTCTATTCCGGCCTTGCCGTTGCCACCAACTTTCCTTTCTACCCCGGCACCTGGATGTATAACGACAGTCTGGATTCCCAATTCGTCGTCAATCTCGATGAGGCCAGAAACCTGCTGGCACAGGCAGGATGGGAAGACTCGGATGATAACGGAATCCTGGACCGCCTGACAAATGAGGGTGAAACGCGCAATCTGCGCCTTCGCTTTTATGTCTATGAAGAACCGGATAACGACGTCCGCCTGGAAGCGGCAAACATGATTGCCGAGCAGCTTGCACAGGTCGGAATCGCCTGCTCCGTGGAGGCGATGACCCTTGCCAATGTGCAGGAAAAGCTGAAAGCAGGTTCCTTTGATCTGGCCCTTATCGCTTTTTCCATGGACGTCGCGCCTGATCCCGGTTTCATGCTGATCAAGGGAAACACCGGCAACTATAACCGATACAAAAGCGATAAGATGACCGAGCTGTGTCACGATCTCCGGAGAGAGGTATCGCAGGAAGGTTACCGGCAGAAACTGATGCAGATCCAGGCGCTGTTTGCGGAAGACTGCCCCTTCATGTGCCTGTATTACCGGACAGGAAACGTTATCACCCGCTATATGTACACCACCTGCAGGGATGTCCGTGAATACGAGCTCCTGCGCGGGATTGAGAGCTTCTCACCCTAAAACGGACGGAAGGAGATATTTTCATGGACTGGATTGAATTAGTTGTTCATACCACTACCGAGGGCACAGACGAAGTATCCTCCCTTTTGATGGAAGCCGGTGCCTCCGGCACAATGATTGAAGACCGCGCTGATATTCCCGACCCCGCAAAGCCCCACGGTATCTGGGAAATCATTGATCCGAAACTTCCGGAATCCATGCCGGAGGATGTGCTGGTGCATGCTTGGTTTGAGCCTGACGAGGCATTCCCCGGGCTGCTGGAAAAAATCAAAAGTGCCCTTTCCCTGCTTTCCGCCGGCGAAAGCAACCTCGGTTCTCTTCAGCTGGAAACCCGGTCCGTCAATGACGAAGCCTGGAAAGACGTATGGAAAAAATACTATAAGCCTTTCTACGCAAGCAAGCATCTGGTGATCAAGCCGACCTGGGAGGACTTTACACCTGATCCGGATGACAAGATCATTGAGATTGATCCCGGTATGGCCTTCGGCAGCGGAACCCACGAGACAACATCCATGTGCCTTTCCCTGCTGGAAGACGTCATCACCGGCTCGGAATACGTGATCGATGTCGGGACGGGAAGCGGCATTCTGGCAATCGGCGCGGCACTCTTCGGTGCCAAAAAGATATTAGCCATTGACATCGATCCGGATGCCGTCCGGGTCGCAGCTGAGAATGTAAAGCATAACAAAGTGGACAATACCGTTTCTGTTCAGCAGGGAAACCTGCTGGATCATGTTGATGCTGTGTGCGATATTTGCGTGGCCAATATCATCTCTGATGTGATTATCTCCTTTGCTGCTCCCCTGAAAGAACATATCCGACCGGGCGGCCTGTTTATCTGCAGCGGCATCGTCTCCTCACGCGCTGATGAAGTCCGCCGGGCCCTTGAGGATGCGCAGTATCGGATTCTCCGGCGCGTAGATAAGGGAGAATGGACCGCTTTTCTTGCCGGGAGGACCGACTGATGCACAGATTCTATCCCGATCCGGCTTTAAGCAGGGACGATTTTGAATTTCTGACGGCCGATGATTCGCGTCATGCGCTGACAGTTCTCCGGCTCAAAGCAGGAACGCAGGTGGAAGTCATCAGCGGCGGCCAACGCTGGCTGGCCGAGATCGTCGGAGAAGAAAACAGAATCGTCTGCGTCAGAAAACTCAGTCCGCTACCCTCTACCGAGCCGAAACTTGCCATCACCCTGTTCCAGGGAATCCCTAAGGCTGACAAGATGGACTGGATCGTGCAGAAAGCAACCGAACTCGGCGTATCCCGCATCATTCCGATTGCAATGGAGCGCTCGGTCGTCAAGCTTTCCGAAGCGGACGGCAGGAAAAAAACCGAAAGATGGCAGAAAATCAGCCGCGAGGCCGGAAAACAATGCGGCCGGTGCATTCTTCCCGAGATCTGTCTTCCTATATCCATTGAGCAATTGACAGCAAAGACGGATCTGCCCGGACTGAACGTGGTTCCATGGGAAGAAGCGGATGGATTCGGTCCCCTTGCCCTCCACAACGCCTGGCCGAAAACAGATTCTCTTGGAATACTTATCGGTCCCGAGGGCGGAATCTCAAGCCGGGAAATCGGTATGCTGAAGTCAGGAGGTTTCCTTCCCATGACGCTCGGCAAAAGAATTCTCCGGACGGAAACAGCAGGCATCGCGGCCGTCGCTTCCCTGATGTGCCTCTATGGAGAGATGGAGTAACCATGAAGAAAATCGCTGCCCACACGCTCGGCTGCAAAGTCAATCAGTATGATACGCAAGCTATGCTGGAGATGTTTCAGCAGGCAGGCTATTCCGTCGTATCCATGAATGAAGATGCGGATGTATATCTGATCAACACGTGCACTGTGACCGGCGTCGGAGATAAGAAATCCCTTCAGCTGATCCGGAAAAACCGGCGCGAGCATCCCGGTTCACGGTTGATCATCTGCGGATGTATGGCCCAGCAGCGCGGAGAGGAACTGCTTTCCCTCGGTGCTGATCTGGTCCTCGGAACGCAGAACAGGAGCAAAGCAGTCGATCTCCTTTGCAAAGCGGAAGAACTTGGCAAGCCGCTTTGTGCAGTCGCGCCGCTCAGCGAAAACACGCTCTTCGAACCGCTGAATATCTCAACGCAGAATGATCATACCCGCGCTGTGCTGAAAATCCAGGAAGGGTGCCGCAATCACTGTACTTACTGCATCATTCCTTCCGTCCGGGGGCCGATCCGCTCCCGCCCGCTCAATGATATCCGCGATGAAGTCTGCAGGCTCCGTGATGCAGGATTCCGTGAAATCGTTCTGACCGGCATCCACCTCAGTTCATACGGAAAAGATTTCTCACCTTCCGCATCGCTGACGGACGTGATCCGCGCCATTCAGGAAACAGAAGGCATTCTCAGAATCCGCCTCGGTTCCCTTGAACCCGGAATTGCAACGGAAGCCTTTGCGGCGGTGCTGAAGGAGACGGACAAGCTTTGCCCCCAGTTCCATCTGGCACTTCAGTCCGGAAGCGATACGGTGCTTGCGCGCATGAAACGGCAATATAATTCCGCGCAATACCTTCAGGCGGTAGAAAATCTTCGCCTGGTCTTTCCGCACGCGGCATTTACCACAGATATCCTGACCGGTTTTCCCGGAGAAAGTGAAGCGGAATATCAGGAAACCGAAGAAATGATCCGTAAAGTCGGCTTTGCCCGTATTCACGTTTTCCCGTATTCCGCCAGGCCCGGCACACCGGCTGCGGCTATGAACGGCCAACTTCCGCCAGCTTTGAAGGAAGAACGGGCCCGAAAACTGATCGCAATCGGAAACACGGTTGCCCGTGAATACCTGCGTTCATGGATCGGTCTGGAAACCACCGTTCTTCCGGAGGAGCAGGTGAACGGCTGCTGGGAGGGTTATACACCGGAATATATCCGCGTGCGGATGGAAGCCGATTCCACATGCTTTTCCGGCGTGCCTGCCAAAGTCAGGCTGACTGCTGTTGAATCCCGCGGTATGCGCGGAGAAATAATATAGGAAAGGATGAAATCAAAATGGAAAACTGCCTCTTCTGTAAAATCATGAAGGGAGAAATCCCTTCCGCCAAGGTCTATGAAAATGAGTATGTTTATGCTTTCCGGGATATCAACCCCCAGGCACCGACCCATGTGCTGGTCATCCCGAAAGAGCACGTTGCCTCGCTGAATGATACGGCCGGCATCCCGGACCGCAATCTTGCCGAATGCCTCCGGGCCATTCCGGTTATTGCTGCGCAGGAGGGCCTGACAGGCGGGTACCGCGTCATTTCCAATTGCGGACCCGACGCATGTCAGACCGTTCCTCATCTCCATTTTCATATTCTCGGAGGAACCCAGCTGGCCGAACGTATGGCCTGATCCTGTAAGCCAGTATTAGCTTTCTTCCCGTTTTTGAGAAAAAAAGTTGACTCATTGCCTCTTTGGCTGTATAATTGCGCTGTGGTTTTTCAGAGAGAGCGATGTTCCTCTGTCTGCCATTGTTCTTGAGCGAGGGGAGGGATAACAGTGTCCGAGGTACGTATCCGCGAAAATGAGTCCCTGGAAAGTGCGCTCAAACGGTTTAAGCGGCAGTGCGCCCGCAGTGGCGTTCTCCAGGAAGTACGCAAGCGCGAGCATTATGAGAAGCCCAGCGTCAAGCGTAAGAAAAAGGCAGAAGCCGCCCGTAAGCGCAAGTGGTAATTTTTGCAAAACTCCCTTCTCCGATGTGAGAAGGGTTTTTTTCTTTTGTTTTCACCATTCAACCTTGATATTCAAAGGTTTGTTTGATATAATACATATAGTCTCTGAAGAAATGAGGATGCAATGGTCTATACGTTTGAGTTGATCAAACACAGCAATGTTCGTTATCGTGAAGCGGCGATCCGCCTTTCTCATTGTGAGCTTCTTTCAATGCTTCATGCACTTTCCATCGACTGCCCGATATCGCAGGAAACCCTCGGCGGAGCGACTTTCCTGACCTTCGAGTGCCGCGAATTAAACAGCAGCGAGCTTCGCTGGCTTTCAGCACACAGTTCTGTTTCCCTGATAGCGCAAAAAGAAGCAGGACCTCTGCTGAAGCCTCTGTCCACCGGATTTGATCCCTATCTTCCCGAGGATCTCCCTGAGATTCTGAAGTACAAAGGAAAGACGAGCGTTGCTTTCACAAGAATGATGATCAACACGGCTTACTCATTGACGCCGTTCGTCTTACGGGAAGAACCCGCCTCATTTTTTGATCCCATATGCGGAAAGGCAACCGGCTGTTTCTGCGCTTTGATGCTCGGGATGAACGCCGCCGGACTGGATCAGGATGCAAAAGCAATCAGGGAAGCTTCGGCCTATTTTTCCCGCTGGCTTCAATATCACAAACTGAAACACGAGAAGCGGGATCATTCGGAAACATCAGGCAAGCACGCTGTTCCTGTTACATGCTTTACCTTTGCCGACACCCGAGAACATTTTCAGGCCGGCAATCAGAGGCGACTCTCGCTCGCTTTGGCGGATACTTCCCTTTCACCGGTTCTCTTCAGGCACCAGCCGGTTCACGTGATTGCTGCCGATCTGCCCTATGGCATACAGCACGCGCCGCGGGAAGGCGGAAAACCGGAAACCCTGAAAGGATTTCTGGACCGAGCCATTCCCGTATGGAAAAAAGTGATGGCACCCGGTGCCGCCATTGCCCTTAGTTTCAACACACTGACACTCCCGTCCGCCACCGTACAGGAAGCGATCAGAAATGCCGGGCTTCGGCTCATCGATACTGAACCCTTTACTAACCTGAAACACGAAGTCGAACAAGCGGTTATCCGCGATGTTGTCTTTGCCTGTAATACAGAGGAGGAACTCAAACCATGACCAGAGATGAACTGAACGAAATGACTGTTCTGCAGCTGAGAAAGCTTGCCAAGGAAAACAATGTTGTCCTTGGATCCGGCATCGATAAAGCCGGCATCATTGAGAAGCTTTCTTCCGAAGTCTATGACGGTGAAAATGCGGAATCTGAAAATCGGAAGGAGATTGCTGATGAGCCGGAAGCTCTTCAGGATCAGCTGGCAGAACCGAAATATCAGGCTGCCTGGCATAATTCCGATGCACCGAAATTCAATGCACGACCCGCTTATCAGGCACCTCAGCCCGCAGGCCAGCGTACCGCGTGGCAAAACACCACTCCATCCGGGCAGCATCTGATCCCCGAACAGCAGCATATTCAACCGCTTCGTCCCGGCGGATTTACGCCACGATTCGGACCGGCTGTTTCTGTTGCCGCTCCCTCACCCGCCACAGAAAAAGAACCGGCTGCTCAGAATCCGATCTCGCCATTGCCTGAGAAACGTATCGCACATGGCGGTGAGCCGGTTTATGTTTCTCATTCCTTCGGACCGCAATCGTTCTCTTCCCGTCCGGCTGAACAGTTCTCATCCATCCAGTTCCAGGATACAGGCGTTCAGGCACCGACACTTGAAGAGCTGCTTGCTTCCGGCGACTTCGAGGAGGGCGGCGGCGTACTGGAACTGCATCCGGACG
>Ga0265301_10003300_pt1 | contig 17252 bp, 4 predicted proteins | sample AusTroGonzalo_MG_2_FD_193488 | JGI IMG/M metagenome (GOLD analysis project Ga0265301, IMG submission 193488) | Bovine rumen microbial communities from tropical cattle in Woodstock, Queensland, Australia - Gonzalo_04 | ecosystem: Host-associated > Mammals > Digestive system > Stomach > Rumen ... | reverse complement strand
AGTCGTATGGCAGGTGTCTCGCCTTGGGTATGGTGGGGCGATGTGGTGCCTGAGAAGAAGGCTCGTCTCAGTTTGCCTGAGACCTTTTCTTATGAACACACCCCCTCAGTAGCTTATCGCGGCATCTTTATCAATGATGAGGATTGGAGCCTACGCAACTGGGCTTGGAAGCATTATGAAAAGACGGATCAGTTTGGTGCGATGGGGCCTAAGACCTATAAGGCTATTTTTCAGCTTTTGCTACGCTTGAGAGCCAACGCCATCTGGCCTGGTATGCATACAGGTACCCCCGGCTTCTTTACTATCAAAGGCAATAAGGAGATGGCTGATTCCTGTGGCATTTTGATTGGAACTTCGCATTGTGAACCGCTGCTGCGTAACAACGTAGCAGAGTGGGACCACTCTGTGCGTGGTGCCTACAACTACATCACTAATCGAGAGCAGGTACAGCAATATTGGATAGAGAGACTGAAGGAGGTGAAAGGTAGCGAAGAATTCTTTACCATTGGTATGCGTGGCATCCACGATGGCTCGATGGAAGGCGTTCACACTAAGAAAGAGAAACTGGAGGGCTTACAGCAGGTCATCGATGATCAGCGCGAACTGATTAAGAAGTATTACGACAAGAATGTGGAGAGCGTACCTCAGGTATTTATTCCTTACAAAGAGGTGTTGGAGATTATGGAAAGCGGACTGAAGGTGCCCGATGACGTGACGCTGATGTGGTGCGATGATAACTATGGCTATATGACCCGTCTTTCTGATGAGGAACAGCAGAAACGCTCGGGTGGGGGAGGTGTTTATTATCATCTGAGCTACTGGGGGCGTCCGCACGACTACATGTGGCTCACCACCACCCAACCAGGTCTCGTCTATTCAGAGATGAAAGCCGCCTACGACCATAACTGCCGCAAATTGTGGATAGTCAACGTGCATGATCCGAAGGTGGCGGCATACGATTTGGAGCTGTTTTTGGATATGGCGTGGGATATCAATTCAATAATACCTAGTGAAGGGCATTCCTCCTGTCACCCTTCACCTGTCACCCTTCACCAGCATCTCGAAAACTGGCTCTGCACACAGTTTGGCGAGGAGGTAGGTAATGGCGTATTCCCTGCAATGAAGGAACTCTACCGTCTCTGTGGTATCCGCAAACCGGAGTTCATGGGCTGGACGCAGGTGGAGCTCAGCGACCGCAAGGCGTATCCCCGAGGTCGTTCGCACGTCATCGATACGGAATTCTCGGAGTCGGAGTTCGGTAATGAGATGAACCGCTATCTGCAGGATTATGCTGCTATTAGCAAGACGATAGTCGATGTAGAAAAGTCTGTCCGTCCTGAGTTAAAGGATGCTTACTTTGCTCACGTCAAGTACCCCGTGCTGGCTGCCAAGGCGATGGCTGAGAAGATGCTTTATGCGCAGAAAGCCCGCTCGAAGTATTTGGGACAGACCGACAAGGCGATGGAAGGTCGTGAGGATTATATGAAAGCAACGGCTGCCACAAGTATCCGTGCCTACCGTGAGATTCAGGAACTGACTCGCCAGTATAATGCTTTGGGTAGTGGTAAGTGGCAGGGTATCATGAACATGATGCCTCGTGATTTGCCAGTGTTCAATCCGCCAACGTTGCCCTACCTGCCCGAAGACCTTACTCTGAAGGCTCCTGTATTGAAGGAGAGTACTCCTGCCGGAGACGATTTCGTGGCAAAGAATGCTTATAGATACAGTCAAGCCTCTGACGGTTGTCAGCCCATCCAGATGTTGGGTCATTCGATGAATGCTGTTTCCATACCGAAGGGTGGGGAACTGACTTTCGATTTTACGGTAGAAAAGGAGGGCGATGCCACTCTTTATACCGCCATGATTCCTACCCAGCCTAATGATAAGGGTGATCTGCGTTATCAAGTTCAGCTTGATAACCAAGAGCCTGTTGTTATCTCGTTGAAGGAGAAATACCGTTCAGACTTCTGGAAAGTGAGTGTGCTGCGTGGTCAGGCGCTGAAGCAGACGCCTGTTAATGTGAATAAGGGCAAGCATACCTTAAAGATTAAGGCTCTCGATGACCATATTATCATGGACCAGTGGATACTTGACTTCAAGAAAGACCGTAAGTTTTACGTAATTCCCGTTGGGAAGTGAAGAGTTAAGAGTTAAGAATTAAGAGTGAATAGTGAAAAATTTGCTACTGCTATAGTGAGAATTATGAGACGACTGCTGCTTTGTTTATCGTTTATCATCTTTCATCTTTCATCTGGCTTTGCGCAGAAAGAGGAGGTGATGTACCTCTCTGGTCATGGTCCTGAAGATGCTGTAAAGTGGGACTTCTGGTGTTCCGACGGTATGCGCGCACAGAAATGGAGTAAGATTGATGTGCCTTCTTGTTGGGAACAGCAGGGGTTTGGCGGACTGACCTACGGTCGCTATTATATATATGATCGCGAGGGCGAGAAGAAGTGGGCTGATCGTCACGACAACTGCCTGACGAAAGAGTATGGACTCTACCGTCATCGTTTTCAGGTGCCCAGCCAATGGAAGGACCTTCAAGTGAAAATAGTCTTTGAGGGCGTAATGACAGATGCAGAGGTAAAGGTTAACGGACAGTTGGCTGGTGACGTGCATCAGGGGGGCTTTTACCGTTTCAGCTATGACATCACCAACCTGTTGCAGTATGGCAAAAAGAATCTTCTTGAAGTAAAGGTCGACAAACACTCGGCCGATAAGTCGGTGAACGCTGCCGAACGACGTGCCGACTGGTGGCTCTTCGGAGGTATCTACCGTCCTGTATACTTAGTGGCAACCCCCCAGACACGGATAGACCACGTGGCTATTGATGCCCATGCCGATGGTACGATGCGACTCGATTTGCGCTGCCACAACTTGAAGGGTAATGAACGTCTGGAACTGACTATCCAACGGCGAGGCGATGCACTGGCTTCAGGCAGACAACTTTTAGAGCTACACCCACAGACGAGAGACGATCATTCTCAATTCTCAACAGTCAATTGTCAATTCCAAGGTGTTCGTCCTTGGGACACAGAACATCCCAACCTCTATGATATGACGTTGCGCCTCTTGTCAAACGGCATGAATATCTATGAGACCAGGGAGACCATCGGCTTCCGCACCTTAGAGTTTCGCGAGCACGACGGTATCTACCTGAACGATTTTAATCTATTGGTGAAAGGCACCAACCGTCATTGCTTCGACCCTGAGACTGGTCGTTCGGTGAGCCATGAGCGTAACCTGCAGGACATTCGTCTCATTAAGCGGATGAATATGAACGCTGTGCGTTCGCACTATCCGCCCGATGTGGACTTCCTGAACCTGTGCGACTCCTTAGGTGTGCTTTACTTGAACGAGTTGGCAGGCTGGCAAAACTGTTACTCTGATGCCGTAGGACATAAGCTGGTGCGTGAGATGGTGGAACGTGACGTGAACCATCCCTGCATCTTCCTTTGGAGCAACGGCAACGAGGGTGGCTTTAATACCCACCTTGATGGCGACTTTGCTAAGTACGACCCACAACATAGAAAGGTGGTGCATGCCTGGGCAGATTTTGACGGACTCGACTGCCGGCACTATCCCACCATGCAGGATCAGTCCTATCGTCTGGACCATGGGCAGAACGTGTTTATGATGACAGAGTTCCTGCACAGTCTATATGACCGCGGACAAGGCGCAGGACTGGAGGGTATGTGGTCAAAGTTCCGTCGTTCGCGTTTTTTTGCCGGTGGCTTTATCTGGGCATACGTTGACGAGACCATTCATCGTCGCGACAACGGTAGGATGGATACCTATGGTCCGAACGCCCCTGATGGCATTGTCAGTGCTGAGCGCAAGCCCTTAGGCAGTTTCTATACTGTGCGTCAGGTGTGGTCGCCCATTCAAATCAAGGACTTTGAGGCCAGTCCCCGTTCTTTCCGAGGCTCTTTTGCCGTAGAGAATGGCTATCTGTTCAGTCGGCTGAGCGAATGTAGTATGAAATGGCAGGTGTTACAGGCATCAGCATTCCAACATTCTGCAATCGTAAAGGCTGAAGGCAAAGTACAGTTGCCCGACATCGCTCCTGGCGAGACAGGCCACGCCACCTTCACTTTGCCCATAGACTATCAGAAGGGCGATATTCTGCAGCTGGAGGCATATTCGGCAACTGGAGACACCGTCTGTACATGGACCTTCCCCATCAAACGCCCTATAGATTATTTTGCCGCAACCGTTCCCGACGTGTTAATGTTGGGAACTATCACCGAGCAAGATACGCTCATTGTCCTTTCTGCCAATGGTGTGACGGCAAAGTTTAGCAAGCAGACCGGCCTGCTTGTCTCGCTCCAAAAGGGCGACACCATTGTACCGCTCACGAACGGTCCGCTGCCGGTAGGTATTAAGGCTCAACTTCGTGAGATCAAGGTTGATAAGGAACGCTCATGCGTAGTAGCTAAATACGACGGCGGCATTGACAGTATCATCTGGCGAATGACTGCCGATGGACTTCTGGGTATGGAGACATTGATGCTTAACTGGCGTACAGATAATAAGATGAAAGAGAGCGACTATCTGCCAGAGAAATGCTATAATCTCGGACTGACGTTCAGTTATCCTGAGGAAGCTGTCAGTGGCATGCGCTGGATGGGACGTGGCCCATACCGTGTGTGGAAAAACCGTTTGCCAGGCCCGCAGTATGGCATCTGGCAGAAGGACTATAACAATACTGTTACTGGTGAATACTACTATCCGCAGGTATATCCGGAGTTCAAGGGCTACCACGCCAACCTCTATTGGGCCACCTTGCAAGGCAAACAGCCATTCACGGTCTATACTGAGACCGACGGTCTGTTCCTGCGGGTGTTTACAGCCGAGGAACAGCGCGATCGTGAGGGACGCGGCAAGAGCGTGCCTGAGTGGCCGGAGGGCGACCTGTCGTTCCTACTGGAGATACCTGCTGTTAACTCCCAGGGTGCCGATGGCAATCCAAGTACCATTAAGATTCGTAAGGATGATGACGGGTATCGCATCAAACTGTGGTTAAGAGTGAAGAGTTAAGAGTTAAGAGTGAAAAAATTGCTACTGCTATAGTTTAAATTATGAAACGACTACTGCTTAGTTTATCATTTATCATTTGTCATTTATCATTTCTTGCTCAGGCAAGCGTCCCAGAGGGCCGAGCGAGCTTTGCGCAGCGAAGCGCCAACATCGTGTTCATTGGCAACAGCATCACATACGGTGCCTTGCATGAGCAGCGTGAGCTAACTGCTCCGCCGGCGCAGTGTGCCCGTTGGCTATCTCAACGGGAAGGTATCGACACCGTCTATTTCCGTAATTGCGGACGTAGCGGTAAGACCACCTATCATTTTCTGCCCAATGCTGCCGACGTGATACCCGCAGGCGACAAGACCTATTTCGACGATGTGGTGGCGAAGACCCGCGAGTTGGTGAAGGCACATGCTGGTCTGCCTCTTATCTTCAGCATCATGTTGGGAACGAACGATACAGTAGAGCGTACAAAAAACAAACATACAGAGCCCGATGATTATATAAGGAATCTCACTACCATCATCGATTCATTACTCACGCTCTGGCCCGATGCCCATGTGGTATTGAATAAACCGATATGGTATTATCCTGACTATCATACCAAGGGTGGCTCTATCGCCAGCAAGAAGAGTCTGAAACTGATAGGCACTTATTATAAGAGTTTTCCAAAGGTCATCGCCAATTGTAAACCGGGGCATGTACATATAGGTGATGCTGATGCCTATTCTTACTTTAGGAAGTATTACAAAACCGATGTCTTTGAGGAAAAGGATGCCCGCAGCAAGAGCTACTGGCTGCATCCCAACGAGCAGGGAGCCAAGAAACTGGCAGAGTATTGGGGTAAGGCGATTCTTCCTATACTGCTGAATCAGGAACCTGTTCCCGTGATTCTTACGGCAGGGCAGTCGAACGCTGACGGACGTGTGCCACTGGCTGATCTGCCAGAGGAATTGAAGTCCTATCAATACTGCCAATGGAGCTACGGTAGCGGTGACTTCGAGACAGCTACGGGTGAGTTCTCGCCTTTCGCACCTCGTGTGGCTAAACCTGGTATTGAACAGAGCTGGGGCTTCGATGCTGTGGTCTATAAGAAGTTGGAACAGCTGTGGCAGCGTCCCTTCTATGTTATCAAGCATACCGATGGCGGTACGGCTATCGACCCCTCGTGTAAGTCGAGCACTCATGGGCTTTTCTGGAGTGCCGACGCTGCTTTCCTTGATAGCACGACATCTGCCAGTCATGGTGGCAAGTCGCTGCTGAAAGCCTTCGACCGTCAGATAGATGACTGCCTTCCCAACCTCCCCAAGAACTACGATATCAAGTGCCTCATCTGGCATCAGGGTGAGAGTGATCAGAAGGCTGCCGACCGCTATTACGATAATCTAAAGGCTGTGATCCAGCATATCCGTCAGCATCTGGTTCAGGTGACGGGAAAAAAGAAGTACGAAAAACTCCCTGTCGTCTGCGGCACCTTCTCGAAAGACAGCCGTCAGGGTTCGCCCATCGTAGCAGAAGCTCTTTTCCGTTTGTCACGTGAAGATAAACATTTCTATGTGGTCGATGCCAGTGACCTGCCCTTATTATCCGACCGTCTGCATTTCAACGCCCAAGGTGCCCAGACGTTAGGGCAGCGTGTGTATGATATCATGATGGAAAAGAAGATAATCAGATGACTGATTTATTTGTTTTTCTACTGCAATTTATGGCAATTCATTTGCATCTTAATAATATAAGTTGTACATTTGCAGTAGCTTACTACTAAATTAACGAATAAAACGAATCAAAATAAAACTACAAGATGAAGAAGGTACTATTGTTGGCCCTGATGGGAATGATGGCTATGAGCACGCAGGCTCAGCGCTTCACAGACAAGTTGACACGTGGCTTGGTGGCTGTTCCACAAGGTGATAAAACAGGACAGGACGAGCGTTATGGCGTTTCTGGTAGCGGCGTCTTCGTTAGTTGGCGTATTCTTCCTACGGAGTATTACGACACAAAATACAACCTCTATCGTGACGGTACGAAAGTTGCAGAGAACCTGACAGTGTCAAACTATCAGGATAATGGTGGTTCAAAGACCAGTACCTATAGGGTTGTTCCTGTAGTGAAAGGTGTGGAACAAACTGCTGAGGCTGCTGAGTGTAAGCCCTGGGATCACCAGTATTGGGAAATACCTGTGCAGAATGTAGTGAATCGCGATGGTGCTACCGTCAGTGGTTATACTCTGAACGATTGCTCGGTGGCCGATGTTGATGGCGACGGTCAGATGGAGTTTGTGGTGAAGCGTCGTAACGATAGTGGTAACCTCCGTGAGTCTTCTAATAAGACCGACTTCAATTTGCATGAATGTTACAAAATGGATGGAAGTCGTCTGTGGTGGATAGATATGGGACCTAACCTGATGGCTGGCCCTGACGAACAGTTTGACCTCATCCTATATGACTGGGATCAGGATGGTAAGGCTGAGGCCTTGATGCGTGGTGCCGACAATATGATTATCCATACCGCTACTGGCAAGACCATCAAGATTGGTAACATGAATTACTATGCTCCTCGTGACGAATATACTAAGGCTGGTGCCGAGTATTTACTCTATATGAATGGCGAAACGGGTGAACCTTACGGATGGGATGGCTCTGAGAACTGGACGCCAGCAGCCTATCCGCTTCCTCGCTATGAGAGTGGTGAGAGTGATTATGCTACTGTCTGGGGGGCAAGCGATACAGGCCATCGTGCCACGAAGCATTATTTTGGAGCTCCCTATCTAGACGGACGAAATCCTAGTATTTTTCTTGGACGTGGCTGTTATACCCGTCATAAGTTCTGTGCGCTTGACGTGAATAAGGAAACGCATGAGTTGACCCAGCGCTGGCGTTGGAACTGCTATGATTCTTCTTCTCCTTGGTTTGGTAATGGCTTCCATAACTTCGCTATAGGAGATGTGGATATGGACGGACGCGATGAGATTGTGTTTGGTTCCATGATAATTGATGATACAGGCTACGGACTTTCTACTACAGGTTTCGGTCATGGTGATGCCCAGCATTGCAGCGATTTCGACCCCTACCGTTGGGGATTGGAACAGTTCGTTTGTCTGGAGGGGGCTACAGTTCCTGGTATTGCCTATACCGATGCTACTACGTCAACACTGCGTTATACTACTGGTGGCGGTAGTGATAACGGCCGTTGTATGGCTGGTAATTTCTACAATAGCTATCCTGGTGCTGTGGGTATCTCTGGTGGCGCTATCAGTCTGGTAAGCGATAAGGCCATAGCCGATTTGGGAAGTTTTGGTGATGATTATGTCAACATGCGTGTTTATTGGGATGGTGACCTGCTTGAGGAGTTTATGGATTCGCCAGGTGTGGAGCGTGCTCCCACTGTTTATAAAGCTCCTGGTCAGAACGAGGTAGGAACGAATCGCTCTTATACCAACAGTCGCTGTTGGATGGGACAGGGTAACCTGAATAACTCATCGAAGAATAATCCATGTTTCCTTGGTGATATCATTGGCGACTGGCGTGAGGAAATTGTGACCCGTACTGAAGATAAACTGATTATCCAAATATCTAGCTACCCTTCACCATGGGGTATTACTTCATTATGGTACGACCATGTTTACCGTAATGGCATGACCTGGCAGAGCGTAGGTTATAACCAGCCTCCTCATACCAGTTTCTTCCTTGGTGAGATGGAGAGTATTACAAAGGAACCACCAGCCATCACGCTTGAAGGACGTACAGAGGTAACGGGAACTATTGGAACTACAAATGATCATCTTTTGATTTCTGGCTATGAAGACAAGACCATTGCTGTAGCCGATGGTGCTTCACCTTATATATTAACTGTGAATACTCCTGCTTGGGTGAAAGGTTCTGGTGCCCAGCAGGCTGTGGCAAGTACACCCAAGCAGCCAGCTCAGACTGTTGTTACCTATACAACAACGCTGACTGGCGGTGCGTTTGGTGGTTCTACTCGTTTGGTTAAGCAAGGCGAGGGCGTTTTCGTTTTGCCCAATGTAACAGAGAAACATACTGGTGAGACTAATATCTGGCAGGGAACGCTGATGTTCGATGGTAAGATGGAGTCTAGCCCTGTATGGCTGAACCGTCATACGACTTTGATCTCTAACGGCGGACAGTTTATGGGTGGCTTAAAGGCCGATTACAATGCTACTATCTACCCCGGTGGTAAGGGGCAAGTTGGCATGTTGACCGCTTCTACTTTGGAACTTGGTTTTGGCGCTCGCATAGTTGTTGACGGAAGTAATGGCCAGTTTGATAAGGTTAATGCTAATAGTCTGACGATTGAGGCTAAGACGGATGACGTTTGGAAGAATTTCGGTCCTTGCTATAAGACCCCTGTGCTGCAAATCAACTATACTGGTACTTTGGATGCAGGCACCTATGAACTGGGTTCTATAGGTACAGTCACGGGTGATGTGGCTGATTTGCTGATTGAGGGCCTTGGCAATGATGCAAAGGCATCTCTGAAGCATGAGGACGGAAAACTGCTGCTCGTTATCGAGAAAATGCGAGTTGCAGGACTTGTAACTTGGAATGGCTCAACCGACAATAATATCTGGCAGCAGGCTATCAGTGAGAACTTCCTCTATGACGGACAGACTAGCTATATGGCTTCTGGTGATGATGTGGTGTTTGATGATAATGCAGCATCCTCAACAGTTGTTATCAGTGGAGCAGTAAGTCCACAATCAGTGACATTCAATAATGAGACCAAGGCCTATACCATTTCTGGTGACAGTATCGTTGGCGGTGGCGTTATTACCAAGAATGGTAATGGAGATTTGACTCTCAACAACTGGAATCATATTGGCTCAACGGTCATCAATGGTGGAAAAGTGACAGTCGTCATGCTGGCAAATAACTCCGGTCAGGATTGGGGCTCACTGGGTAATAGTTCTTCTCCAATCACTTTGAACGATGGAACCACGTTGGTTACCAACGGAACTATTATAACAGACCAGACGCTGAACGTTAGTGGTGAGACAACGGTAGATGTGCCTTCTGGCAAGAGTGTTATCTTCAACAAAGCTATCAAGGGCAGTGGTGCTATTGTCACAAAGACGGGTGCTGGCTCTATGGAGATTGGTACGCAGACGAATACCTTCTCGAAACTGATTGTCAAGGGCGGTACGATGACATCAAATTATACATCTTCTTATGTTGAGACATTGCCTAAGACTGTTGAGTTCCAAGGTGGTACACTGTGGGCAGCCAATAATGAGAGTACAAACATTACAAACTCTACAGCTTTTATCGTTCCTGCTGGTAAGACCGGAACTATGTATAGTGGATTCCGTTCTACCTATTCCGGCGCATTGACGGGTGCCGGTACATTCAATGTCTATACTGGTGGTGTGCGAGCCTACTTTAATGGTAACTGGAGTGCTTTCGAGGGTACTATTAATATAGGTAAGAACAATCGTCAGAACAAGAAAAGCTACGATCCGGAATTTCTGTTGGGTAATTCCAATGGTATGCCTAAGGCTATCGTTAATGTGAATGCTAATGCACGTTTGCAGAACCAAGGAAAGAGTATTCGTGTGAAACGCTTTGGCGGTACGGGTGCAATCGTTGGTACAGGTGTATGGGTAGTTGACTGCGACGAAGACTTTACGCTAACTACAGAAGTAGGTATAACCTCTGCCCGTACTGATGACTATGGCAATACGATTGCCGTGAGTGCATCTCCTCTGACTAAGAGAGGTACAGGTAAGATGACGATGACAGAAGGTAAGATGAATGGTGTACTCACTGTTGAGAATGGTACCGTGGCGTTCTATAAATACAAGCCTGCCTCATTGCTCAATGGGTCAAACAACACGATAGTGAAGGGTAGTGGCCGACTGGTTGGTCAGGGATTGCTTAATTCTCTGACGGTTCAGAGTGGTGGACTGTTGATCCCTTGTGGTTCGGCTGTGAATGAGACATCGCCAGGTACTATTACCTGTAACAATACCGTTACTGTTAACGATGGCGCTACAGTTAATTTCTTGGTGAATGCTTCAAAGAACTCTTCGTTGACTGCAACGAACCTGACCTTCAATGGTACGGTGAAGTTGACATTTTCTGCTAATCGTGAACTGAAAGAGGGCGATGAGTTGAAGTTGTGGACTGTTAGTGGTACGTTCAGCGGTACGCCGAAGTTTGAACTACCCGAAGCCTATATCTGGGATACTAGTCGTATTAGTGAAGGTGTTCTTGTTGTGACAGGTGTTAGCACAGGGATTAAATCTCAAACCTCAAATCTAAAATCTCAAACCTTCGACATCTACGACCTAAAAGGACGTCTAGTTCGCCGTCAGGATTTAGAAAATCTGCCCGCAGGTATCTATATCAGAGGAGGTAAAAGGGTCATGGTAAAATAGTTACAGGCTCAAAAAGTATAGGAAAATGGCAAAGATTAGGGTGTGTTTTTCTTGCGGTAAGTCAAGAAAAACACTACCTTTGCAGCCGAAACCTACGATTACTAATTTTTTTATATATCAAACTAAAAACAAAACTTATGAAAAAGCGTTTACTTTTCGCCTTTATGGCAATGTGCGCCGCCGTATCAGGCTACGCTCTTGAGCAGGGTGAATTCGTTTACACCCCTCAGGGACGTTTCCAGATTACTGGCGCTAACCTGAATGCTAACAAAGCATTCCAGGACATGACTGGTTGGACTGTCGTTTCAGCTTCTGCGGAAAAGACATTGGCCGACAACTTTGATATCAATGCCAATGGTTATGCTGAGGGTATTAACTCAGTGGTAAGTAAGGATGCTACTGCAGGTGAGGGCATGTACTACAAATTCGAACCCACAGATGCAGGTGCAGCTTATGTCGTTAGCTATAAATTGAAGGGCGCTGCTACGGTCTCAGTACGTGTATCTACTCTTGCTGTTTCTACTAACCTTGTTAAGGTTGAAGGTAATTCTGATAATGTCTATGGCGGTGCTAATGATGTGCTCGTAGCAAATACTGCAGAGGAATTGACAGAGAATTGGCAAACCTTCAACTACGCAATTGTGGGTGATGGTACCACACGTACATATTTCATTTCTTTTACAGGTATTGAGTCTACTATTGAGATTGCTGACCTTCAGATCGCTCCCGCACTGCAGTTTGCTGACCTCCGTCAGCGCGATGCTATGTTGGAGAAACTGAATGCATATAAGAATTGCTACGAGTGGCCTGCAGGACTTCTCTCAGAATACGGTTATGATGAGGCTGTAGCAAATCTTCAGGCTATTGGTGATGAAAATGGTCAGGCTGAACTTGATGAGCAGTTGTCTACAGCACAGGAAATTCTAGACGAGTTTCTGAAGGCTAACATGGACGATTATTTGGCTGGCAATACAGCTAACTATTTGGGTATTAGAGATGGTAGCAACCTGAATAAGCAGAACCAGATTGGTGATTGGATTGGTGTCCCTGCTGGTCGTGCCCACTGGTCTTCAAATGCTTATCCCGATATGGGACACTATCAGGGTGGTAACTCATGGAACTATGGTAATCCCACAACACCTATGGGAGTATATCTGCAGAAGAAGCTGGATCCAGGTTCTTATGTTTTCTCAATTGACGGTAGTGCTGCTATTCGTGAACCGGCCAAGCAGTCATGGTATATTGATGAAGGCTTAAATGTCGGCGTATCATACGCATATGTCAAAAAAGTTCAGCCTGAGGGTGTTGAGGCCACCGCTGCTGACACTGTGGCCTGTGTGGTAAAGGAACTTGATGCTGTAGATTTAACCACATCTGTCCTGACTGCTAAGATTACAGAGTCTGGAACCTATGAGATTGGCTACATGGTATATTGTAAGGAAGCCTATCAGAGTCTTCTTCGTGGTTCTGTAGTTTATGTTGCTAATGCCTCTATGTGGGGTAAAAACGAAAATGTTTACAATCAGAAGCAGCTGGGTTATGAGGCTGATGTTCGTGAACAGATTGCTACTGGTCGCAACAATATCACTACCGCAACAGAGAATATTGCTAATGATAATTATTTCTGGGGTAAGGCTGATTTGCAGGCTTGTGTAGATACCATTGCTCCACGCATTGAAGCATTTGAGGCAATGGGTCAGGATGCAATTATTGCAACTTATGAGGAAGACTATGTGAAGTCTACTACTGAAGAGACTGGCTATTTGGTCCGTGAGGTGTATCAGACGGCTGTTAAATATATTATTGCCGCAAACCGCAGATTTACAGCTGTTAATGATACCTTGAACTCACTTCAGGTCGCTATTGATAATGCAGAGACTGTTTTGGCATTGCGTCTCTATGACGTTGCAACAGGTAAGGCAGAACTGCAGGCTGCTATTGGTTCTGCCAAGGATGTTCAGACTCAGATGAAGACTGCTCAGTATAGTGAGGAGAATGCTGCTACAATTGTTGCTGCTGTTGCTGCTCTGAATGAGGCTGTTGAGACCTTTAAGACCACCATTCCTGCAAGTGCTATCGCTACTCTCGTTGATATCGACTTTGAGAGTGATGCAGTACTGGACGAGGAAACGCAGACTTATAGCATTGCTGGCGCTGCAGGTACTATGGAATTCTCTCACTTCACTACTACAGCTCCTGAAGGTGAGGATGCTCCATTCCAGCAGGGTCATTGGGATAACGGTGAACAGAAGTGGAAAGGTTATCTCCGTGTTGGTAACGGTACAGGTATTGTGAACTTCAGTCCTTTAGCAGCAGGCGAAGAGTCTCTGGGTACTGACATTCTGAAGGTTTCTTGCGATTTCTATATTCAGGGTCTGAATAATAGATCAATTGGATTCTTCCTGAAGAATGAGGCTGACTCTACTTTGGCTGCTATCTATCATAACTACTATCAGGGTACAGCTTCTGAGAATACTTTCAATGCAGATATGAGCAAAGCTTGGGCTAAGTCTGGTGGCTCTTATAACGATGCATCTCCTGCTGATGCTGAGGAGCCTACTTCTACTGTTATCGAGAAGACCAACTTCGAGGTTATTATGGACTACGGCACACAGACCATGTATTGCAATGTTAGCAGTATTAACGGATCTGCAACTTCTACTCCTGTAGCATTTAGCGATGTTCCTGTTAAGTTTATTCTGCAGAGTAACTATGATAATACCTTTGCAACTCGTCGTTGCTGGTTCGACAACCTGAAGATTCAGCGCATCGGTGCTGGTGCAGCAACTGGTATCGCAGAAGTTAACGCTGCTGCAACAGTGAAGGCTCCTACAAAGGTTCTGAAGAACGGTCGCATCATCATCAACGGCAAGTATGCTGTTAATGGTATGCTGGTGAAGTAAAAATACTTCTCACATCATAATTCTCACGGGAATGCTCTGACGGGCATTCCCGTTTTTTATTTATTATTCCTTTAGGAATAGACCCCTTTTTGCTCTGTTTTTTGAGGTTCTGCCTTTGAAAAATGCTTAAATCAGAAATTAGAGTGTTAATTAGTTGTAAGTTTCATTTTTTTTTAGTTATTTTGCATCTTGATTTAGTGTCAAAAAGCCTAAACTAAAAGACAAATCAAAGAAACAAAAAATAAAAACAACCAATCTTTATGAAAAAACTCTTTTTGTATGCATCCCTTTTGTGCCTAGGCTTGGGGTCCTGTACGAAGGACTACGTAGTGCCGGAGGGAGAATTGCCATCGTGGCTTGGCGAGAGTATCTACAAAGAGCTTCAGCAGCATTCTCAGCTTGAGGGTACGTTTAATACGTACTGCAAACTGATTGATGACCTAGGCTACAAGGAGGTACTTAGCAAGACGGGTAGTAAGACCATCTTCCCTGCTAATGACGAGGCTTTTGAAAGATTCTTTGCTGGTGGAAACAATAAGTTTGGCGCCAGCAGTTATGATGAGCTTACTCATTCACAGAAGGCGGAACTGCTGTTCTCTACGATGCTTGACAACGCCATCCTGGTAGGTACACTTTCAAACAAACAGAATGCAGCAGGTAACATGTTGCAGGGTCAGTTGGTGAAGCATGGTACCAACATGCGTCTGTCGTATGCTGTAACGCCTTTCTATGCAAAGGACATGCCTGCCAACAACAAGTATTTCTCTCGTTTCCAGACGGGAGAGCGTAACTCTATGCTAGCTGTGTTTGACAATACAGTGGCTCCTATGGTGCACTTCACTGGTGAGTATATGTTGAACAATAACATGACTATCACTGGTAGCGAGAGTGACTTCAAGGTGCTCACTGGCCATGAATATACCGATGGCGATGCATATATCTTTGACCGCAAGGTTATCAAGAGTGATGTGGTTTGTCAGAATGGTTACATCCATCAGCTTGATGAGGTGCTGGTAAATCCAGGTAATATGGCTGAGATCCTGCGTGCAGGTGATGATACCAAGTATATCTCTCGTATGCTGGACTACTATGCATTCCCCGAGGCTGATATGACACTGACCGAGCAATATAATGAGTCGGAATCAGCTAATCAGGACACCGTGTTTGCTATTCGCTATCTGAGTAAGAACTCACAGCGTGCTAAGCTGGCTCAGCCCGTACGTGGTATGACGGTGGCTGATAATCAGCTGCTGGACTTCGATCCAGGTTGGAACTATTACAACCCCACGCTGAAGGGTGGTAGCAGCGATGATGATGCTGAGATTGCAGCCTTCCTGGCTCCTGATGATAAAGCTGTAGAGGAGTACTTCCTGAAGGAGGCCGCCTATATTCTGAAGAACCTGGGCGTTCCTTCACTCGACATTACGGCTGCCAACCTCAACGCTCATCTTGATGCTGTTTATAATAACGACCCGTCAATCTTCTCAAGCATCCTGAACAATGTGATGAAGCCCTATCTCACGAAGACGGTGCCCAGCACATTCTCTACCGTTCAGAACGATGCTTTCGAGTTCCTTGATGTGACGAAAAATGATATTAACCTCAAGGGCGACGGAAATTACGATGTAACCATTGCCAACAATGGTGTTATCTATAAGATGAATAAGTTGTTTGGTCCGAAACTGTATAACTCAGTGCTCGGTCCTGCATCTGTTTATAAGGATATGCGTACGATGGGCGAGATGCTGAACGACCACCAGGCTACTGCAGGTGTGGCTTCTAAGCTGGGCGCCGATATGTACTACTATCTGCTTTCTATGAAGGCCCGTTACGGAATCTTCGTTCCTACGGATAACGAGACACAGTTTATCGTTATTGACCCCACTTCTGTGAAGGATGATGACGGTTTGAAAGGCCTGCGTTTCCGCTTTGATCCTACTGCCGACGGCTCTTTCCACGTACTTGTAAAGAAATACATCTACCAGAGCGGTCCCTATAACGAACTCAGCTCATACGTAGAGGCTGCTGGTGCACAGGATATCAATATCGAGACAGGTATCTTCAACAGTCAGATTAAGGACCTGCTGGATTACTGCACTGTGGTACTGGCAGACTCAACAGAGACTGGTAAGGGCAGTCCTAAGTATGGCCTCTATGGCAATAAATTCTATAAGACCAAGCACGGTGGCGCCATCATCGTGAATGGTAACAAGGTGGCTGGCGGCTTGCAGGCATCAGATGCTTCACAGTGGTCAACGATTACTGAGACCTTCGATGCCAACAGTGCTGATGCCAAGATTGAGAACGGTACGGTATATCGTCTGGATTATCCTATTCAGCCCACTATTACCAGTGTGATGAAGACCCTGACACGCTCAGAGTTCTATGACGAGAATGCCGACTACGATGCTGCTGCACCAGAATATGACCACTTCCTGAACTTCTGTCTGCAGTTCAATAATGAAGACCTCTATACCTTTGCCGGTATTATTTCCGAGAGTGATAAAGAGGCTCAGAAGAATACAAAGATGAAGGCTTACCGCATTATCGATGATAACGATAATTGGGGTATGCTCAGCGCATATAACTATACCATTTATGCTCCCACCTATGAAGCAATGGTTACTGCTCAGCAAACCATGGGCCTGCCAAAATGGAAGGATGTGCTGGCTATCGTTGAGAACTGGGAGAGCGTGAAAGACCAGTATGGCTTCACTACTCAGGCTGATGCTGCTGCTTATGTGAAAGCACAGTTGGACAAGATGACTCGTTTTGTGCGTTATCACACGCAGAACAGCTCACTCTTTGCTGACCGTTATTTCAAGAACTTCGATCCTACGACAGGTCTTACCACTCCTGAACCTTCGTTCTCTACTTTCTGCTCAAACTCTCTGGGTATCGCTCAGACACTGACAGTAACTGGTGGT
>Ga0265301_10003299_pt1 | contig 17256 bp, 13 predicted proteins | sample AusTroGonzalo_MG_2_FD_193488 | JGI IMG/M metagenome (GOLD analysis project Ga0265301, IMG submission 193488) | Bovine rumen microbial communities from tropical cattle in Woodstock, Queensland, Australia - Gonzalo_04 | ecosystem: Host-associated > Mammals > Digestive system > Stomach > Rumen ... | reverse complement strand
AGGAATGCTCTCTTGTGGTAAAAAATATTGTCAAGACTGAATATTGCTAAAGTGTATGAAAATGAGTGACGACGCTTTTCAAAAGGGAATAAAATACGAAATCTTTATAGGCCTTAAAGATAAGGAATCGTACAAAGAAATCCTTAGTGCTGAAAATTTTAAGGAGATATTAACTGATGTTTGCAGGGAAAAGCAGATAAGTTTTTCGTTACTCACGCAGTTAGGTGGCTATACCCATAATAAGGGATATACAACAGAGACTAGTCTTAGAGTAATAATAATAGGAATCAACGAAGAAGAGCTCGTCCAACTTAGCATGAGACTCAAAAAAATGATAAACACAGATACCATACTTATCACAAGGACTGACATAGAATACAGCTTTATGTAGAGAGATGGGCGAAGTTGTAGGATTCTATCGAAAATAAAGACTCTATCAACAAGAGCTTCCAGCATGAGTAAAATATTACAGATTAGAAACAGTGTTATGGATTTTTTGGTATTCACCAAGCAAAATTCTTAGAATTGGATTGATGCTCGTGTTTAGGTTTAGAATGTTTGGTTGATACTGATGGTGGGTGACTAAAAACAAATAACTCTCTTTGTTATGTAAAATTTCCTTACGCCCCTTGCCAACTTTAGGGATATAAGGTACATTAATGCCCGACGTGTTTCTCTGTCTTTAATGGAGAAATGCGTTTTTTTTTATTCTGGGAGTGACGCACCCGCAAATAGGGAGGTCACTAAATGGATCTTGCAAAATTCGAGAAAGCCCTAATTATTGGGGAAACTATAGCTATTGAGTTCAAAAGGGCTGGCGGTGCGATTGAAATGGATACTTTCGAAACGGTTTGCTCGTTTTCGAACCGATTCGGCGGCGATATTTATCTGGGTGTACTTGACAACGGGACTGTTGTCGGGGTTCCTGAAAATGCGGCCCAATCGATGGTGAAGAATTTTATCAGCGCTATTGGCAATCCGGACTTGTTTAGCCCCACACTTTATTTGGAACCTGAGATTTTCAAGTATCGCAAAAAGACATTAATCCATATTCACGTACCTTCGAGCGGCGAAGTGCATTCGTTCAAGAAACGGATTTATGACCGCGTAGATGAAGCGGATGTCAAGGTGACCGCGACAGCGAAAATTGCGCAGATGTATATTCGCAAGCAAGAGGTATACACCGAACGCAGGGTCTATCCGTATGTTAAAGCAAAGGACTTGCGGCTGGATTTGCTGCCGATGATACGGACATTGGCAAAGAACAACGCCGGTGGCAGCCATCTTTGGGAAAAGCTTTCGAATATGGAATTGCTGAAGAGTGCCGGGCTTCACGCCGAAGACCACGTGACCGGCAAAAACGGGTTCAACCTTGCTGCGGTAATGCTTCTCGGGCGTGATGAGGTCATTCGCGATATTTGTCCGGCTTACCAGACGGATGCGCTTGTCCGCAAGGTGAATGTTGACCGGTATGACGACCGTCTGACAGTGGTTACGAATCTGGTTGAGAGTTTCGAGCAACTTTTTAAATTTGCGATGTTGCACTTGCCCGATAAATTCTATGTGGAAGGTGCCGAAAGAAAATCGCTCCGGAATATTGTGGCCCGCGAAATGCTGGTGAACACGCTGATGCACCGGGAATATTCAAGCTCGTACCAAGCGAAGTTTGTGATTGAACAAAATCGGATGTTCGTCGAGAACGCAAATAGGGCGAGATTCAACGGGCCGATAACGCTCAGGAATCTTGAACCGTTTCCGAAAAATCCGCTAATCGCGAGTTTCTTCCGCAATATCGGCTATTCGGAGAAGCTTGGTTCAGGCGCCCGCAAGATGTTCAAGTACGGGCGTCTTTATTCCGGTGTTGAGCCTGAATTTATTGAAGATGATGTTTTTCGCATTATTCAGCCACTGAACGAAAATTATTCGTTTGACGCAGAAAAAGTTAATGAGTGCGATGGGCTGAAAACTACCCAAAAAAGTTCACAGAAAGGTTCACAGAAAAGTTCACAGAAAAGTTCACAGAAAATATTGTCGCTAATTACCGAAAACACTCGGATAACAACTCAAGAAATGGCAGATTTCTTGGGTATTTCAAGAAGGGCTGTCGCAAAACAGCTTGCAAATTTGCAGACCGAGGGAATTGTGAAACGAGTTGGCCCTGATAAGGGCGGTCATTGGGAGATCCGTGACGATTAAGGCTTTTCTGACCCAATTGCGAACGCACTGCGTTCGCAATTGAACTGCTCGCAAGATGCTTCATGCGTTATATGCATCAATGGCCTGAACTGCGAACGTTTTTGTGGAAAGTTATTATCGCCAATGGCATTGCAAGATTATCCGATTTTCTACGCGGAAAGTAGAAAATTTCTTAAAAAAGTAATGTTGCAACAAATGGAATTGAGTCCTTTGTTGTATTGTAATATGTATTGACAATAGTATATACATTTTCTATAATAGTGAAGGTAATAAATGAATATTACAAGACACGCTTTTGAGCGGATGCTTGAAAGAAATTTTACCGTAGAAATGTTTGGAAAATTTTTACGGCAAAAAAGGTTAAGATGGAGTCCTACAGAAAAAGACGGTGTGTCAAAAATTACTGCTGAAGTTGATAATCAATTTTGGACATTAATAGTAACTGACGATTTGAAAACTTTAATCACCGTAAGGAGAGCTCATGAAGACGAGGTGCAAGATGCAAAAGAAGGTTAAGTTGCCCAAGGGCTTTAAGCTGGTGAAGGATATTTATCCTAAGGCGGTTGTTGAAAAACTGGAAAATGACACCTGTGTGAAAAATTCGGTGACGATTACCGGAGGCCATGAGTCGGAAACTCTTGAAGAATCCATAGCGCGAGTTAAGCGTGCGATTGCAGAATCCAAGGAAGAAAAGAAAATGTATTCCATAAGGCTCAAGGTGAAAACTGTAGAGGCTATTAAGCGTAAGGCGGCGGAGGCTGGCATTCCGTATCAGACTTATGTGAATGTTTTATTGGACAATGTGGCTTTGGCCTAAAAATACCCCATAAAAAATGCCCCGCTCGATGGCGGGGCGCTTTTGCATAGGCTTCTCTTTAAATCTTTATCCTAATCTTTTTCTGCTTGTAAATCGATTGTCCGCCGTTACACATATATGCCATGGTGCAGACGATGAAGAATGCGGGGAGGCAATTGAAGCCGAAGATTTCTCCGGCGATGAGGATGGGGGCCCAGAGCGTGTTGCTTGCACTGGCGAATACGGCAGCAAAGCCGAGGGCTGCGGCGAGCGGGAGTGGGACTCCGAACAATCCTGCGACAAAGATTCCGAATGTGGCGCCGATGGCGAAGAGCGGGGTGACGACACCGCCGATGAATCCGGCGGAGAGCGTGAGGATTGTGAGTGCGAATTTTATAATCCAATCATACCCGTGAATCCCGGCGGCTTCCCCAATTAAGTTGGCATTCTCAATCCCGGCGGCAGTTCCAACAGCATTCCCGGCAACACCAAAGCACATATCCAATAAATTTGTTCCAAGTCCGGCGTAGCGGCCCTGGAAAAACACGAGCAATAGAACGCTGATTCCTGCGCCCATTATGGCGATTCGCTTGATGTTGTTCGGGAACTTCTTAGCAAAAAAGTTTTGCGAGAGTCCGAGCAACTTTGCGAATCCACCGCCGACAACGCCAAATAAAATTCCCATCAGTGCGAGTTTCAAAAGCAACTTGCCATCGAGTGTACCTTCGTTCGTGAAAATCGAAGCGGAAAATCCGCTAGCATCGAGAAGCGGACTCAAGTCCACGCTGAACTTGTGGAAGCCAAGCATGCTCGAAACTTTGCAGGCAGTGAATGCGGCTGCTGCAGCGGGCAACAATGCAGAAAGTTCCAAATGTCCAACGAGCAATACTTCCAAGGCGAATGCGGTGGCGGCCATCGGTGCTTGGAAAATTCCGGCGAAGCCTGCGGCAAGCCCGGTCACGAGCATGATGTGCGCTGCGTTTTCGAATGGTAACTTCTTGCTTATGTTGTACGAAAGTGCGGAGCTGATTTGCATAGCGGCGCCTTCACGACCTGCGCTTCCACCGAAGAGTTGCGTAAGCCAAGTGCTCACAGCGGCCATCGGGATAGAGACGAGCGGAAAGTCAGATTCCTTGTTGAGTCCTACGGCGAAGACCTGGTCCATGCCGCGTTCCGTCCACTTGCCCCATTTCTTGTAGGCGAATGCGATTGCGGCGCCGCCGAGTGCGAGGGCGGGGATAAAGTACAATGGGTTTGCATCGCGGATGGCGGAGAGTCTGTCACTGATGTCGCCGAAGCATGCGGTGAGCGCACCGATGACTGCGCCGAGTACAATTCCGAGCAGCACGAATGTCGGTGTCGCAAGCCACTTGAGTAACTTTTCCTTAACGCGGGCTTTTGCCATCTTCATCATCTGTTCTTTCATCTCGGGGCTGAACTGATTGAACTGTTGGCTCGCCTTGCTGAAGTCGCTGAAATTCATGTAAAATCCTGTTTTTGTTAAAAATTTTTCACGACAAAAATAGTAAAACGGAACGCCTTGTTCCGCTTTTTTGCGTGTTGTCAAATGCTCAATCCTTTTACAACGTGAAGTTAAAAAAAGAGGCTTTTGCAACGCGCCTAAATATATACTTAACTCAAGGATTGGATTGGTGTGGCGCTCAAAATGTATCGCTCAATTCTAAGGGATCAGACATGAAAAAAATCTTTTCTGGTGTAGCGTTATTTGGGATTAGTTTTGGTTTGGTTTTATCCGCATGCGGTGATTCGACTCCTTCGGATTTTGGCATGGCGGCTCCGGGAATTGGTGAAATTAGCTCCGATTCCAATGACGGTCAATTGGGCGGTTGGTCCAGTTCGTCTTTTGCTTCGGGACTTTCTTCAGCTGGCATTCCGGGAGGTTCCTCCGCGGGTGTTCCGGGAATGTCGTCTCCTGTTGCGCAGTCATCTTCTTCGGCATTAGTTCCCACTTCTAGTGCTCAGGTTCCTCCGGCTTCGAGCGCCGCTACTGTTATTCCGCATTTCGAAGGGAATAGCCCGGTGTTCTTCTCGGAAGTTTCTCCGACAAATGCAAATCTCAAGGACAATGACGGTAACGATCCGGGATGGGTTGAATTTTACAACTCGTCCGATGCTCCCGTCAATTTGAATGGGTATGCGCTTACGGATGATTTGTCTAATCCGCGTCGTTGGGTCTTTGGCAATGCGACTGTTCCCGCCAAAAGTTTCATGGTTGTTTTCCTTTCGGGCAAGAATTATCCTGACTATGTCTTGCCTTCTGATTCGCTTAATATGATGAGCTCGGATTGCAGTTCTGAATCTGCATCGGGTGGCATGGGCGGCTTCAACTTTGGCGATTTCGGTGGCGGAATGGGCGACTGGGGTGGCAACATGGGTGGCGGCATGGGCGGTATGGGTGGCAATACCGGTGCTGCATCATCTGGCAACAATGTCGAAAATTTGCAAGGTAAGTCTTCGCTCTGCTTTAGCGAAAATGGCTCTGTCCAGATTGGGTCTGTGATGAAGGTTGCCCAGGGTGGGGATTACTCTCGCGTGGTTGTCAAGACCAATAATGCGGCGAGCCTTAGCAAGGTCAACCAGCTTGTTGTGCGTGGCTTTATCACCAAAAATCATAAAATCCGTGTGAACTTTAAGGAAGGCGATTCGCTCAGCAGTTGGAGCGGCAAGAATCTCCGCGGTACGGGTGATTTGTCATCGGTGTTCTACGTTCGCCTCGATGATAATGCGAAGGACCTCAAGCGCAACAATGTAACGGCAACGACGTTTGCAACTGAAACTCAGGGAAGTGAATCGACGACTATTCAGATTACGTCGTATATTGCTCGCAATCGCGGCCATGAACCGCACGCTTCGTTCAAGGTGGACAAGGATGGCGGTGCATTGTACTTTGCAAATGCCGAGGGCGCTTTGCTGGATTCTGTTCGTTTTGGTGCTGTTCCAACGACCGCTTCTTGGTCTCGTGATGGTGCGGGCAAGTGGGGCTTTGCAACTCCGTCGCCTTATGGCAATACGGCAGGCGAGGTCTTTGCAGAACAAGTTCAAGTTGCCGAAGTGAACATTCCGCCTTCTGGTTTCTACACGTCTGCGGTGACGGCTACGTTCCCGGCGGGCACTCGTTGCGAACAGGGAGGTGCTGAACCGACTACAAATTCTCCGGTAGTGCAGACTACGGTGACGATTAGCGCTACGACGGTTTTGCGTTGCCGTGCGTATGTCGGCGGCTCTTACCCGAGCGAAGAAATTATCCGTACTTACGTTTTCGAAAAGCAACCCACGCTTGCCGCGCTCTTTGTGACGACTGATCCGCTTTCGATGTTCAGCCCCGATTCCGGCCTTTACATGACGGGCAATAATGCATCGATGATGGACCCGAAAAAAGGCGCAAACTTCTGGAGCAACCGAGAACTCCCGGTTTATGTGGAAATGTTTGAACCTGGCAAGCCGCAGGCTCCGGCATTTGGCGTGATGGGCGACTACAAAATTTCTGGCCAGTACAGCCGCGCAAAAGAAAAGAAGTCCTTTGCTGTGACACTGCGCGAAGAATATGGCGAAAAGCGCCTGAAATACACGCTGTTCCCGGATTATCCGGAACTCAAGAAGTTCAAGGCCTTCTCGCTCAGAAACTTTGGTAACAATTCCGGCGACGATTACGTGCGCGACCGTGTGGGCACTTCGATGACGGAAGGCTTAGGCGTTGATTACCAGCGTGGCCGTTATGTTATCGTGTATTACAATGGCAAGTATTATGGTATCCATGACTTGCGTGAACGCAACAACGAATACTATTACGAAACCAAGTACGGCTATGACCCGAACGATATTGACCTTCTTGCAACAACATCAAGTGGTACAGATGAAGCGAGTGTCGGTTCTTCTGCGGATTACAAATCTATGCTGGATTGGCTGCAGAACAACGATTTGAAATCGGATGCAAACTACAAGAAGATTGCAGACCAGGTTGATGTCGACAACTACATGAATTACATGCAAGCCGAAATGTTCTTGAACAACAGCGACTGGCCGCACAACAACATGAAAAAGTGGCGTGTCGCAAGTCAGAAGACGAAGTGGAAATGGTTCATGTACGATACGGACTTTGGCTTCGGCGTGTCTTACAATACCCAGACCGGAAACGTGTTCAGCTATGTGACGAATGCTAGCGGCACAAGTGGCATGGGTATGGGAATGGGCTTCGGCATGGGTGGCATGGGCGGTGGCCAACAGCAGGTGACGAACGGCTCTATTTCTCCGCACACGATTCTTATGATTCGCTTGCTCAGTAACGAGGGCTTCAAGAATGCGTTTATCAACCGCTTTAGCGTGCTCCTTTCGATGAACTTCTCGGCGGATAGGCTCCTCAAGCGCATCAACGATTTGCAGTCGCAGGTGGAACCTGAAGTGGCGCGCGATCAGGAATTCTGGGGTTATAATGCATCTAGCATGAGTAGCGCTCTGGAAACGATAAAGAGCTTTGCCCAGACGCGTCAGGCTAAGGTCCGTGAACAGATGGAATCGTACTTTACGCTTTCTTCTCCGGTTGAAATGACGTTTACGGCGCAGGGCTCCGGCACGATTCTCGTGGATGGCCTTGCTCTGGATAAGTCTTCGATGACGGTCTCGCTTTACAGGGATGTGCCGGTCACGCTTACGGCTCAGGCAAATTCTGGCAGCACGTTCACGGGCTGGAGCGATGGCGTCACGGATATGACCCGCAAGGTGAACCCGGGTGAAGTCACGTCGGTTACCGCTGTGTTCAGGTAGTCAAGTTTCACTCAACAGAAATCCATAATAAAACAGCTAAACGGGAAACCGTTTAGCTGTTTTTGTTTGCAATAGCGTGCGCGAAACGCGCGGCTCGCGTTTTAGCCGAGCATTTCTGCGGTGCTGAGCGTCTTGAAGTTCTTTTCCTTCAAGGTGGCGAGAGCCTTTTCCGTATCGTGGAAACGCAAGATCATCACGTTCGTGCTGGACTTGCATTCAGACGGGTAAGCGTACATGTAGTCAATCTGCAAGTCGTTTACGACGCTGAGGAAGTCAGCGAGACCGCCGACCTTGTCTTCGACCGGGCAAGCAATCACTTCGGTGATTGTAGCGCTGAGGCCTGACTTTTCGAGAACGTCGACAGCCTTCGGAGCGTCATTCACGATGATGCGGACAAGTCCGAATTCACCGGAATCAGCGAGCGTGAGCGAGAGGAGGTTGATGCCTGCATCTGCCAAGGAACGGCAAACGGCATTCAAGCGACCAGGACGGTTCGAAACAAAAATGGATACCTGTGGAATTGTCATGTTATTTTCTCCTTAAATCTTCTTTCTGTTGTCGATGACGCGCTTGGCCTTGCCTTCGCTACGCGGCAGAGAATCCGGTTCGCAGAGCGTGACAATCACGGAGATGCCGAGAATCTGTTCGATGGAGTGCTTGAACTTCTTGTTCAGCTGTTCCATATCGCTCATGGAGTCGCTCACCATGTCGCGAGAAACTTCGACCTTGACTTCGAGCGTATCCATGTTGTTCTTGGTATCGAGCACAATCTGGTAATGCGGCAATGCCTTTTCGGCGCGGAGGAGAGCCGTTTCGATCTGGCTCGGGAACACGTTCACGCCACGCATGATGATCATGTCGTCGCTGCGGCGGCCAATGCGGCGGATACGGCGGATGGTACGGCCGCACTTGCACTTGGTCTTTTCAATAGCAGTGATGTCGCGGGTGCGGTAGCGGAGGATCGGCATAGCGCGCTTGCTGAGCGTACTGATGACGAGTTCGCCTTCTTCGCCGTCCGGAAGCGGTTCGAGCGTTTCCGGGTCCACGATTTCGGGGTAGAAGTGGTCTTCGAAAATGTGGATGCCGTCGCGGCATTCGCATTCGCAACCCACGCCCGGGCCGACAATTTCAGAAAGTCCGTAAATGTCGTAAGCCTTGATGCCCGTCTTTTCTTCGATGTAGTCGCGCATGCCATCGCTCCACGGTTCTGCACCGAAGATGCCGCGCTTCACGTTCAACTTGGAAATGTCGACGCCCATCTTTTCGGCAACGTCGATAATGCGGACAAAATAGCTCGGGGTGCCGCCGACTGCGGTCACGCCGAAGTCCTTCATGAGCATCACCTGGCGTTCGGTATTGCCACCGCTAATCGGCACGACTGTGGCGCCGAGGGCTTCGAAACCGCCGTGAATGCCAAGACCGCCCGTAAAGAGGCCGTAGCCGTAGAAGTTCTGCACAATGTCTGTGCTGCGGAAACCGCAGGCGAGGAGGCCGCGTTTGACGACCTGAGCCCAGACTTCCATGTCTTCCTTGGTGTAACCGACAACGATCGGCTTACCGGTAGTGCCGGAGCTTGCGTGCAGACGCACGACTTCGCTCATGTCGACGGCAAAGAGACCGTACGGATAAGTGTCGCGCAAGTCCTTCTTCATGGAGAACGGAATCTTTACGATATCCTTTAATGTCTTGATGTCTTCGGGCTTGACACCTTTTTCGACCATGCGTTCGTGGAACAGCGGAACCTTTTCGTAGGCGAGCTTCACGGTTGCACGCAAACGCTGCAACTGCAATTCGCGCAATTTTTCTTCGGGCATAAAATCAAGCGCCATTTCGGGCAAGATCTTGTTTTCTTCGTCGTTCCAGGCTGTAGATCGCATAGTATCCTTCAATAGAGGGTTAGGTTAAAATTTTCGCCTTAAATATATATAATGCGCTTGCGTTGCGTTTAATTTAGGTGCGTTTCTTTTTTTTTGCGAAATTGCCCGGCTTGCCTTTATCCATATATATGGAACTCTATAGCCCATAGCGTAACGCTTTCAAAAAATGTAAAAATCGGGACGATATAACCCTTATTCTATCATTACGGTTTATTCGTCGGCCGTTTGGGCTTTTTTAAAAAAGTCGTGTGGGCGGGGGAGTGTAATTTTTGTATTTTTGGGCAGAAATTAAAATAAACTGCTTTATAGGTAGGTCTATTCTGCGTTCCCGTTCGCTTTTATTTGTTCTTGCTTTGGTCGGTATGTCGAATGCCCAATTGTTGGACATGTCGCAGATTTCCGACAAGTATATGGTTGAGAATAAGATCAACAAGATTCGTGTCGAGGGTACCCATCACATGGACGAACGTTCGGTTCTCGGACGTATCGGTATCCGTACGGGGCAAAGCTATTCCCCGACCTCGCTTTCTGAAAAAGTCCAAAACTCTGTGAGTTCGCTTTATGCTTCGGGTCTTTTTGACGATGTGACCGCTTGGGTGGATTACGTTGGCGATGATGATTCTTATGTAGACCTGGTGTTCAAAGTGAAGGAACTCCCGGCACTTGATACCGCTATTTTGGATGGTTGCGACGAAGTCTCCGAAGATGACCTCCGTTTGAAAATCCACATGATTACAGGTCAGGTTTATAGCAAGGCGCAGTTGGAACGCACGCGCCAGGCTATGCTCGACCATTACCGCTCCGAAGGGTTCCTCCTTGCCGAAGTGGGCTACCGCGAAGAACCGGTGGACGAATACCAGAACAAGGTGACCTTTGTGATTCGCGAAGGCTCCAAGGTTCGCATTCGTGGCTTTGACGTCAAGGGCAATGATCACGTGCCGGTCGAAGAAATCACGGACCACATGCTTTCGAAAGAAAACCAGTGGTGGGGTGGCGGTGAATTCAAGGAAAACGTTTTTGAAGCCGACCGCGATACCGTGCTGAACGTCTTCCGCCATTTCGGTTTCTTGGATGCCGAACTTAATGACTATCACGCCGAATACCTGCCGGATTCGACCTGCCTGTTCTATCTTGGACGCATGGTGCCGGTTGGAGAAAAGTTGGCTCCGCTTTACACGCAGTTGAACGAGGCTATGTCCGACTCGACGAACCCGCTTTACAAGATTGCGGGCAAGCCGACGATGGAAGTGACTCACTATTATAGGAACATGCGCAAGGCGGGCGACAAGTATCCGCTTGCAAGACGCAAGCCGCAAGTCAAGGATGAAGAAGGCGCTTGGAAACTCCTGAACGACATTATCCGCTACGAAAGCGCCCGCAAGGAATGGATTGACCTGGTGGCAGACCGCAAGTGGAATAATCCGAAGATTGATTCCCTCCTCAAAATCAAGAAGCGCTCCGCTTACGAAAGCAAGCTCCTTGTGCGTTACATGATTGAGGACATGATTCCGGCACTCTACAAGTACGATAACATCAAGACTTCTAGCGATATTATCGTTCACATCGACGTGACCGAAGGTCGCCGTTACTACATGGGCGGGCTCCACTTTACGGGTAACGAAGTCCAGAGCGATGTCATGCTCGGCTATGTGTTCCGCCTCGATAGCGGTGCCGTGTTTGACCAGTATGTCTACGAAGCATCCCGTAAGGCTTTGCTTGATTCTTACCGCGAAGACGGTTACCTCTTTGCCCAGTTCGATGAAGAAAGAACGTTCGAAAACGATTCTACCGTGAACCTCACGTTTAAGATGAACGAAGGCTTGCCGGCTCAGATCCACAAGGTGCATGTGCGGGGCAATACCAAGACGAACGAAAAGGTGATCCGCCGCGAAGTGCGTCTGTACCCGGGCGATACTTACCGCCAGTCCGCTTTGGAACGTAGCTTCCGCGACATTATGCAGCTCAATTACTTCGACATGGTCGTGCCCGATATCAAGGTCGTGGGCGAACAGGAAGTGGACCTCGACTTTGCCGTGCAAGAAAAGCAGGCGGGTACGGGTCAGTTCAGCTTGGGCGTTTCTTACAGCGAAAGCGATGGCTTTGTCGGTACGGCAAGTATCTCCATCCCGAACTGCTGTATGGGCGATGGCCAGCAGGCTGCCTTGAACCTCGAATACGGTGCTGACAAGAAGAGTGCGACGATTAGCTTTACGGAACCGTGGTTCCTCAACAAGCCGATTACGGTGGGTGCAAGCCTCAGCTACTCCTGGTGGAACATGGAAGATTCCTACGAACATGACATTACCCGTTATGGTGGTAGCATCTTTGCCGGTAAGCGCCTCAAGTGGCCGGACGACTACTTCTACGGTCAGATCGGTTATAGCTGGCTCATGAACGATCAGGGCCCGAACATCGACAATAGCTATGTGGTTTACACGGGTATTGAATCGGCATTCAACTTCCGCATCCAGCGTGACGACAAGAACTTGCCGCAGTTCCCGACGGAAGGTTCCCGCTATGTGCTCGACGTGCAGTGGGCAAACGCCGCCTTTGGTAGTGACTTCGAATTCGTGAAGGCTGACCTCTCCATCAAGTGGTGGTTCCCGCTCTTCCGCGACCGTCTCTCGATTGCCCTTACAAACGAATACGGCGTGATTTTCGGCGACAAGTTGCAGCACCGCACTCTGTATAGAATGGGTGGTGTGCTTGGCTATGACGGTATGCTCCGTGGTTACGGCTCTGGCTCTATCGGTTACAGCCGCTTGGGTCGCAGCTACCAGTATGTTGGTGCCGAACTCCAGCTTGCCCTCGTGCCGCAGACATTCTACCTCTTGCCGTTCTTCTTTGACGCTGGTAACGTGTTTGGTCCGCGCATTGATCTGGATGCACGTATTGAAAAGCCGTCGAAGAACCCGCTTACCGAATGGGATCCGACAACGCTCAAGAAGGATATCGGCTTTGGTTTCCGCGTGGTTGTCCCGATGCTTGGTATTATCGGTTTCGACTTTGCATGGCCGCTTGATCCGGGTGAAGACTACTATGGTAGATCGTACACCAGTGTCGGCGATATGGAATTCAACTTTGTCATTGGTCAGGCTTTCTAGCCTGAATGGAGGAGCTCTATGATTCGCAAGTTGATCGTTTTACTTTCGGTAGTCTTTGCATGCGCTAGCTTTGCCGAAGATGGTCTTCGCATAGCTCATGTGGATTCAAAGATTATCTTTGACGGATTCAAGGGCACCAAGAAGGCTCAGGAAGAATACGACCGCCAGGTGGCTAAGTGGGAACAGCAGGCGAACCTCTTGCAGAAGGAACTTGCCGCTATCAAGGAAAAGCTCGATAAGCAAGTCCTGATGCTCTCGGACGAAAAGAAGCGCGAACTTGAAGCCGAGTACAACAAGAAGGATACGGAACTCAAATCGTTCATCGACCGCGTTTATGGCCGTAACGGTGAGCTCATCACTGAAAACGAAAAGGTGAGTGCCCCGATTATCCAGCTTATCCGCAAGGCAGTAAACGAAATTGCTTTGCAGGAAGGCTATGACATGGTCATTGACCGTGCTACCGGTGCCGTGCTCTTCTGGAAAAAGGAAAACGACCTTACGAACAAGGTGCTGAATTATCTGAATAATAGATAGTTTCCGCCCTCGTCATCCTGACGCCGAAGGCGGAAGGACCCAGTTAAATTTTATGAATGAAAATCTCGCGGCGTGTGCTGCGGGATTTTTTTTATTGCTTCATGTAATCGCGGATGGCGTCTACGAATTGCTGCCCGAACTTTCGGATTTTCATTTCGCCAAAGCCGAATACGTCTTGCAGTTCGTTGATGGATGTGGGCGCCTTGTAGGCTAGGTCTTTTAGCGTGCGGTCGGAGAGCACGACATAGGCTGGCCAGTTGTTTTCATCGGCAATTTGCTTGCGGACTTTTCTCAGAGCTTCGAACAGGGAATTGTCTTCCGCGTCGTCGGCTGTGCGCGTAAATGTCGTGCGCGTATTGCCGGCAGAAGCACGCGAAAATGCGCCGCGACCGCTTCTCGGTTTTGCGTCTTCTTTTGCTTCTGTTTTTGGGGCGATGGCAAGTTCTGCCGTTTTCTTCCCGAAGAGGACTTCGTTCCCGCTCTCGGTAATTTTAAGGTGGTTGTTCTCGTTGTAGGCAATTTCGATGTAACCGAGTTGCAGCATTTGCAAAAGGTAGTCGTGCCAATGCTTGAGCGTTGTTTTGCTGCCAACACCGAACGTTTTGAGTTTGTCGTAACCCTTCTGGACGATTTCGTCGCTGAGTGTACCCTTGAGAATGTCGGCGGTCATTGAAAAGCCGATGTGCTCGCCGGTGCGCTTTATGGCTGAGAGTGCTTTTTGCACGAGGATTGTGCCGTTGAAACGCTGTGGCGGGTGCTTGCAAATGTCGCAATTCCCGCAGTTGCTGCTGTTGTTTTCGCCGAAGTAGTTAAGCAAAATACGACGACGGCAAACTTGTGATTCGGCGTATTCCTGCATGCGGTCGAGCTTCTCGGAGTTGATATCTCGCTGACCGCTGTCGTTTACAAATTTGCGGAGCGTGATGATGTCTTGGAAATTGTAGAACAGCACCGTTTCGGAAGGGAGACCGTCGCGACCCGCGCGCCCGATTTCTTGGTAAAAGCTCTCGATGCTTTTGGGGAGATTGTAATGGATGACATAACGGACATTGCTCTTGTCGATGCCCATGCCGAATGCGATTGTCGCGCACACGACATCGATATTGTCGTTGATGAAATCCTCTTGCACGTTGTTGCGTTCTTCGGCGGTAAGCCCCGCATGGTATGCCTTTGCGTAAACGCCTGCGTTGATGAGTTCGTCGGCAACTTTTTCGGTGCTCTTGCGCGAAAGGCAATAGATGATTCCCGATTCGTGCTTGTGCTTTGAAATGATGGATAAAATCGCTTTCAGCTTTTCGGAAGCGGAATAACCGCGACGCACATCGAGACTCAGATTCGGGCGGTCGAACGAACTCACGAAAAGTCTAAAATCTCGCAAGTTCAGCTGTCTGACAATATCTTCTTTTGTGAGCTTGTCTGCCGTTGCCGTCAGCGCCATGATTGTTGCGTTCGGGAACGCTTGATGCAACCCGCCGAGCTGCGTGTATTCCGGGCGGAAATCGTGCCCCCATTGCGAAATGCAGTGAGCCTCGTCAATAGCAAACAGTGAAACGTTCAAGTGATTTTGCAACCACGGAATTTCTCGCTGCAAACGCTCCGGCGAAATGTAGAGAATCTTGGTCTGACCTGCTTTACAACGCTGCCGGATTGCTGCGTTTTCTCCTTCCTCGTTGTTGCTGTTCAGCGCGTCTGCGCCGATGCCGTTTGCATTTAGCGCGTCCACCTGGTCTTTCATCAGTGAAATCAACGGCGAAATGACGACCGTGATGCCCTTGAACATCAAGGCCGGAATCTGGTAGCAAATGGACTTTCCGCCGCCCGTAGGCATCAGCACGAGCGCGTCTTTCCCTGAGATAACATGCTCGATGATTTCCTGTTGCATGGGTCGGAACGCATCGTAGCCAAAAATAGATTTTAAAATTTCGTGAGCGGTGGGCATAGCGGGTGTGAAAAATAATATTTTTTTGAATACCTTACATTTCCAAGAGAGGTCCCTATGCCAAACACACTCCCTGATCCGATGACTGTCCACCCGATTGCGGGGTACGACAAGGAAATTTACGTGAAGCCGACGCTCAAGAATCCGCAGATTGTCGTGGGCGATTTCACCTACATTGCCGATAGCGATTTCGAGAGTCACGTGACGCATCTTTATCCGTGGAATGACGACAAGTTAATTGTCGGAAAATTCTGCCAAATCGCGGCAGGGGTGGAGTTCGTGATGAATGGTGCGAACCATCAGATGAATGCGGTTTCGACGTTCCCGTTTTACACATTGCAGGGCTGGAATATGGCTCCTCCTGCGAAGGAAAATTTGCCGCTCAAGGGCGATACGGTAATTGGGAACGATGTGTGGATTGGGCAGAACGCTGTGATTTTGCCGGGTGTGCATATTGGCGATGGTGCGATTGTCGGTGCAAATGCCGTTGTGGGGAGCGATGTGGAGCCTTATACGGTTGTGGCGGGTAACCCGGCGCAGTATATTCGCAGCCGTTTCGACGAGGAACTGACGATGCTTTTGCTCAAGTGGAAATGGTGGGATAAATCCGTTGAAGAAATTAATACGCTCATTCCGGTGATCACAAATCCGAATTTGAATTTTGTTAAGGCGAAAATTAAGCAGTTTCTGGCGGATGTTTAGTGGATTGATGCTGTTTTGTGTGCTTTAGCTCAAACGTATTCCATATTGTTCTAATTGCGTGTGGTTTCTCATGTTTTTTTATATTATTTTTAGTTAATGGTAAAAAATTGAGAACAGGAGCGGAGCATGCGTAAAATAGTCTTAATTCTATTGATGTTTCTCATTGGTGTATCCATGGCGACCGAAAAGAAAATTCTCGTCGCCTACTTTTCCCATATTGGCGAAAACGTCAGTGTTGGTACAATTATCAAGGGCAATACTGAAATTGTCGCTGAGATGATTGCTGAAAAAACGGGCGCAACACTTTTGCATGTGATGCCTGAAACAGAATATCCTAGAACCTACGATGAGTGCCTCAATGCGGCGAAAAAGGATCTCGCGGAAAGTGCACGCCCGGCGATTAAGTCTGTGGACGTGAATCCCGAGGAGTTTGATGAAATTTATATTGGTTATCCTGTGTGGTTGAACGATATGCCTATGCCGATGTATACTTTCCTTGAAAAGTATAATCTGAAAGGAAAGTTGGTTCATCCGTTCGTGACGCATGAGGGGAGTGGTCTTTCTGCCATTGCAAAACTGAAAAAGGCTGCAACGGGAGCTGTTGTGACGAAAGGTCTTTCTATCTATGGGCATATTGCTCAGAATAATCGTAAAAAAGCTCAGAAGGATGTGGATAAGTGGTTAAAATTTCTCGGTGTGCTTTAGATATTGCGATGGCTGCACTCACCCTGGTTTTAATGGGTGGGTGTAACTTTTTTTATGAGGCTTTTGACGAGTCTTTTGATAGCGACCTGGTTCATGAAACTCTAGGTGTGATTTTATTCGTGCTCTGGGTAACGCATCTTGTTGTGAATCGCGCGTGGATCAAGGGATTGCTCAAAGGAAAGTACAATGCACTGCGGATTGTGCGGACTGTCATTAATGGCGGTGTTATTTTATGTGTGTTTTTCTTGATGGTTAGTGGGGTAATTCTTTCAAATCACGTATTCGCGTGGATCGGTATTGAAAGCTGTACGAGCTTTGCCCGCACGGCGCACCTGCTGGCGAGCCATTGGTATTTGATTTTTGTTTCGCTCCACATTGGGCTCCATTTGTCGCTGTTTGTTCGCGGAAAGGTTGCGATGGGCGTGGTCTCGGCTCTTGGCGTTTATGGAATTTATGCCTTTATCGAACGAGGCTTGTGGAAATACATGACGCTTCAACAACCGTTCTTTTCTGTGGATCTGGAACACGGGTGTTTGCTATTTACTTTGGACTACATAGCCATTATGGCGCTATTCGCTGTGGTAATGCAGCTTGTAATGCAGGCTCTGAACAGATATTTCT
>Ga0265301_10003298_pt1 | contig 17266 bp, 13 predicted proteins | sample AusTroGonzalo_MG_2_FD_193488 | JGI IMG/M metagenome (GOLD analysis project Ga0265301, IMG submission 193488) | Bovine rumen microbial communities from tropical cattle in Woodstock, Queensland, Australia - Gonzalo_04 | ecosystem: Host-associated > Mammals > Digestive system > Stomach > Rumen ... | reverse complement strand
GAACGCGAATTCATCCGTCAGCGGCAGAAAGAAGGCATCGCCGCCGCCAAAGCCCGTGGAGTAAAGTTTGGCCGGGAAGCAATTCCGATCCCGCCGGAGTTTGAGACCTGCGCCGCAGAGTGGTCAGAAGGAAAATTATCCGCAAGAAGCGGAGCAAAGCGGCTGAATGTCAGCACAAAGACATTTATCCGTTGGCTGAATAAATGCAATATTGTTCCCCAAAGTACAGTTTGATATACGCTGAATATTACTGCATTTTCCCATTCTATACATCAAATTATATAATAATTCGACAAATTATTCAAGGATTAAACGCAGTTTCTTTCTTATTACGCAACACCGCTGTGTTATGAGAGCTGTGAGGAAGAAATGGTACCTTTCGCCACACATCTTGAAACGTGCAGTAGTATTGCCTGAAACGAGCCTTTTCCCAAACGGGAAAAGGCTCGTTTTTGTTTTTTGGGGTGATTGCATGACACAACAAGTGAAATCCAAACAGCGCGTGGCCGATTACGGCGAAGTAATGACTGGCGAGCGCGAAGTCAACGCCATGCTGGATCTCGTGAAGCAGGAGACGGAGCGTGTTGACAGCCGCTTTTTGGAACCAGCGTGCGGAGACGGCAATTTCCTGGCAGAGATCCTTCGGCGGAAGCTGGAAGCTGCCAAGCGCAGGGCAATTCCGCCGCGAAGGAAAAAACCGCTCCCCATGGAATTTGAAAAGCAGTCGGTGATCGCCGTCACGTCCGTTTACGGCGCGGATATTCTGATGGACAACGTTCTTGCTTGTAGAGAACGGCTGTACGACATCTGGAATCAAGAATATTCCGCCGTCTGCGGAAAAGAAGTCAGCGAAGACTGCCGCGCAGCCGTTCGTTTTATCCTCAGCAAAAACGTCGTCTGCGGAAACGCGCTCAGTATGAAAACCGTGGACGAAACCGGAGCGGATAACGATGTGCCGATCGTTTTTTCCGAATGGGCGTTTGTGATGGGAACCAAGCTCCAGCGCAAGGATTACCGATTTGATAAATTGCTGGCCGGGGAGTATGCGCCGAAGCCCGATGCAGCAGATAATCCGAAAACCGCTGCGACGCAATTTGAGCAACTGAGCTTAATGCCGGAGCGGGACACGCCGAGCGACGAAGGCGAATTCCTGGCTTCTTATATCGCTGACTACAGGAGGGTTCAGGACTATGGCAACTAATCTTTATAACACGATTTATAATCCAGATGTGTTGTCTTGCATCGCAAACCTCTCTAGTGATGAAGTCTTCACGCCGCCGGAGGTTGCAAACGCGATGCTCGATCTTCTTCCGCAGGAGTTGTTCTCTGATCCGAACACTACTTTCCTGGATCCTGCCTGCAAAAGCGGAGTGTTTCTGCGTGAAATTGCGAAAAGGCTCCTCAAGGGTCTGGAGTCGCTGTATCCGGATCTTCAAGAGCGGACGGAGCATATCTTCAAAAAGCAGTTGTTCGGTATCGCTATCACGGAATTGACGTCTCACCTTTCCCGGCGCAGCCTATATTGTTCAAGATTCGCAAACGGACGTTATTCTGTAGTCGGCTTTGAAAATGTGGATGGAAATGTGCGATTCAAGAATATCAGGCACCGTTGGCAGAATGGAAAATGCGTGTTCTGTGGAGCATCGCAAAAGGAATACGACCGTGCTGATGATTTGGAAACACACGCTTATGAAATGATTCATACCACGAGGCCGGAGGGTATTTTCAATATGAAATTTGATGTGATCATAGGAAATCCGCCGTATCAGTTGAGCGATGGCGGACAAGCTGCAAGTGCAAAATCAATATATCATTTATTTGTTGAGCAAGCGAAAAAGCTAATGCCACGTTATCTCGTTATGGTTATCCCGGCACGTTGGTATACAAACGGAAAAGGCCAAGGAATGAATGATTTTCGGAACGCAATGTTAACTGACAGGCACATTTCGCATCTGGTAGATTTCAAAAACTCTGCGGATTGTTTCCCTGGAGTGAATATCGCAGGTGGTGTTTGCTATTTCCTATGGGAACGGGATTACAAAGGTAGATGTGAAATCATAAATGCTTCTGGTATTGGAACGGATCCATATAAAGATTCTGAAATCCGATCGCTTGACGAGTTTGAAATTCTTGTCAGAGACAATGTTGCTATTAGGATAATTCGAAAAATACTGAGTCTAAAAGAAAGACCCATGTCACAAATTGTCAAACCGTATAGCTATTTTTCAATTCGTAGTTTTGAGCGCGGAGAAAAGAAGAAAGCGTCTATCTCTGATGCTGTCTTACTTTCCAGCCAAGGCAAAGGGTTCTATCCCTTATCAAAAGTAGTTGATAAAGACAAGATTGTAGGGAAATTCAAAGTTATTATCACTTATGCCATGTCTGGCGGAAATAAGCCCTCATCGGATGGTATGTACCAAGTGGTATCTTCGCTGCAAACGCTTGCGCCAAATGAAGTTTGCACCGAAACATACCTCGTTATAAACACATTTGATAATGAAAACCAAACTCAAAATATGGAGTCTTATGTCCGGACAAAAATGTTCAGATTCTTATTGCTTCAGGCATTAACTTCCATACACATTACAAAAGACAGTTTTCTCTTCGTACCAGAACAGGATTTCTCAAAAACATGGACAGATGAAGAACTGAACGAAAAATATGGTCTTACTGAAGAAGAAATTGCTTTTATCGATTCTATGATAAAGCCAATGGAGTGAGGTAAACAATGGATAAGAATACCTTTCCAGCAGAAGCTTATGCCTACATAGTTGATTATGCAAAACTTGCTTATGATAAGGATCTGAGACGGCAAGATTCAATAGTTCAACAAGCCAGCCACATGCAAACAGCATTTTCATTTATGACTGCAGCGTTATTTATGGTCGCGTCTTTGCTTGTTGAAAACTGCAAATTACTATCAAGCCAGTTCTATCTGGCGGCTTTTTCATCTGTTTCTTTTGTCTTGCTTTTCAGCTTGTTTGCAGCGACAATGGCACAGAACAGGAAAAAAAGTAAGGCATTTGAAAACGCAGATGATTTCAAGTGTAAGGTTGAGCAGGAGTTCCAAAATTTTCAAACAGAAGAGCAACGTCAAAAATTCCTCGCAGTTACTTATGGAGAAATACAAAAAGACCTGTGTCATAGAAATGATGTCGCACTAATCTGGATTAAGATATCAATGTACTCATTTTATTTATCGTTACTTCTTATCTTATTATTCTTTATGGCAGCAATACTAATAATTCTATAATTTTGGAGAGGAAAAATGATGAACGATAATCAAGACAAAACATCAAATAATAATGAATCTAAACCTATTGCTAAATCTGGCGAAGAGGGTCTCAATCCATTAACATCAGTCAGCATTTCTAAACCAACACCACGCCTTGAAACCGCATCCCTCCATGACGATAAAAATGAAAACAGAGATAATAAATGATGCGCATAAAGAGGTCATGAACAATGCTTAAATTGGATTTTTTCCCTCAACGACCAGAATCGCACCCGACTATCTATGCCTATGAATACATCGGCGTCGCTTCGCACGACGGCTACATCAAGGTCGGATACACAGAGCGCGACGTAGAAACCCGTATTAGGGAGCAGAATTCTCAAGGGCGCGTACCGTATCGCATTCTCGGCTCCTGGTCCGCGATGAAGAACGACGGCACCTGCTTCACCGACCACGACGTCCATGCCGTGCTGAAGCGCCGCGGCAAGCCGCAGCTCAACGCCGGAGAGGACCGGAACGAATGGTTCCGCTGTACGATTCAGGACGTACAGGCAGCCATCGTCGCGGTACAGCGCGGGCAGGAAAACTACGAGAACCGGACGCAGACCTTCTCGATGCGGCAGGAGCAGAAGGATGCCGTAGACAAGACGATTGCGTATTTTCGCTCTGTCTACGATACCGACAGCCGCCGGACGCCGAAGTTCCTTTGGAACGCCAAAATGCGCTTTGGCAAGACCTTTACCGCTTATCAGCTTGCCAAGCGGATGCGGATGAAGCGGGTTCTGATTATGACCTTCAAGCCCGCGGTCCAGACAGCGTGGCGAGAGGATCTGATGACTCACGTAGATTTCGAGGGCTGGCAGTTTATTTACCGCGACCCGTCGAATCTTTCAGATACGATCAACGATCAGTATATGCGCGCAGATCAGAAGCGCCCGATCGTCTGCTTCGGCTCCTTTATGGATTTCCTGGGCGTGGATAGGAACACCGGCGGCATCAAAGCGCATCACGAATGGGTCTATGCCATAAACTGGGACTTGGTGATCTTTGACGAGTACCACTTCGGCGCGTGGAAGGACAGCGCCAAGAAGCTCTTTGAGCAGGACGAAGACTCCTACGAAGAAGATCTCTCCAAGTACGACGCCGGCAACGCCTATGACGAAACCTGGCTGCCGATCACTGCCAATTATTACCTCTATCTCTCCGGCACGCCCTTCCGTGCGCTGAATTCCGGCGAGTTCATTGAGGAGCAGATCTATAACTGGACCTATTCTGACGAGCAGCGGGCCAAGGCCGAATGGAAAGGCCCCGGCGAAAATCCCTACGCCGCTCTGCCGAGAATGGTCATGCTCACGTACAAAATCCCGGAGAGTATCCAGCGTATTGCGAAACAGGGAGAGTTCGACGAGTTCGATCTGAACGTCTTTTTCTCCGCAGAAGGCAACGGGGATGAAGCGCGGTTCAAATATGAGGATTACGTTCAGAAGTGGCTCGATCTGATTCGCGGTTCCTATCTGGAAACCTCTGTGGATGAGCTGAAGCTCGGCGCGCAGAAACCGCCAATGCCGTATTCCGACACCCGTCTTCTGAACGTGCTGTCGCACACGCTGTGGTTTATGCCGAACGTGGCATCGTGCTATGCGATGGCAAATCTCTTGAAACAGCGGCAAAACAGCTTCTTTCATGATTACAAAGTCAACGTCTGTGCCGGAACACAGGCAGGCATCGGTGCGGCGGCGCTGCAGCCGGTTCGCGATTCTATGGGCGATCCGCTGGAAACGAAGACGATCACGCTCTCCTGCGGCAAGTTGACAACAGGCGTTACCATCAAGCCGTGGACCGGCATCTTTATGCTCCGCAATCTTTCCTCGCCGGAGACCTATTTCCAGGCAGCTTTCCGCGTTCAGAGTCCGTGGGAAGTCACGAAGGACAACGGGGAACGCGAGATCGTCAAACAGGAATGCTATGTCTTTGACTTTGCGTTGGACCGCGCATTGAGGCAGATTTCCGATTATTCCTGCCGCCTGAACGTTGCCGAAAGCAATCCGGAAAAGAAGATCGGAGAGTTCATCAGCTTCCTGCCGGTGCTGGCATATGACGGCAGCGCCATGCGTCAGGTCAATGCGGCGGAAATATTGGATATTGCTATGGCCGGCACTTCTGCGACGCTGTTGGCGCGGCGTTGGGAGTCTGCTTTGCTTGTCAATGTGGATAACGATACTCTTGCCCGTCTGCTCGCCAACGAAGACGCGATGAACGCGCTGATGCGGATCGAAGGATTCCGCAGCCTGAACGCCGATATTGAAACGATCATCAATAAGTCCAATGCCGTCAAGAAAGCGAAAAAGGAAGGCGAGGAGCTGACTCCGAAGCAGAAGAAAGAATTGAGCGAAGCTGAAAAGGAGTACAAATCCAAGCGCAAGATGATCCAGGAAAAACTGATCAAATTCGCCACCCGCGTACCCGTGTTTATGTATCTGACTGACAAGCGCGAATACAGCCTGCAGGACGTTATTACCCAGTTTGAACCGGATCTGTTCAAAAAGGTTACCGGTCTGGACGTCAAGGACTTTGAGCTGCTTGTTTCGCTGAACGTCTTTAACGAGGGCTTGATGAACAATGCAGTCTGGCAGTTCAAGCGCTATGAGGACGCCAGCCTGACCTACACCGGCATCGACAAGCATACCGGCGAGAACGTCGGCCTATACAGCACGGTCATTTCCCGCGCCGACTACGACGCGATGGCCGGTCAGCTCGCCGCTTCGATGGCTGCAGACGTGCCGCGTGACGACGATGTGCCGGATCGCCCTGTGTTCTTCAACATCAGCGCTGACGATGACGAAGATGAGGACGATCTGCCGCCTGCGAAAGAGCCGCAAAAGCCGGAACCCGTAAAGAGAGTCCCGATCGCGCCGCCGTCCAAACCGGCTGCTTCAGCGTACATCCCGGCAGTCGGATCGACTTACCGTCCGTCCTACGTACCGCCTACGCCCACGAATACGGCTGAGGTGAAGAAACCGACGATCCAGGTCGACACATCCGGCGTAAAGGCCGGAACCACCGTCTATCACAAGGCGTTCGGCACCGGTCAGGTCAAGGGCATCGACGGAACGATCATCGTCGTAACGTTCGACGGCATCGACAAGCGCTTCCAATTCCCCGGCGCCTTCGAGCAAGGATTCCTAAAAGCAGATTAATGAAGAACAAGGTACAGCAGGCATTTGTTTCTGCTGTACCTCGCTCTTCATTTATACGCTTCCAAAACGTCCCTATTTTGCACCCTTGTATTTACGATATGCCCAGAGACTCTTGTCAATCTTCTATCGCTAAACCATTTGGTCCTTTTTCTTCCGGAATATGATAGAATGGATTGAAACCACTCTTGGTTTTATCAACAAGATTTGTCGTGCTATTAGCTGTGATTGCCAAATTAGAAGGTTCTTTATCATCAAACATAAATACTTGCAAATCATCCGCATGAATATCCGAAAAAGCGCCATTGAGCACTTGCCCGATTGCCTTTTCGTTCTTTGAATCAAAGGGTTTTGATATGTGGTCGATAACAAGGATCGGGGCAAGTGGATACTTTTTCTCATTAATGAGCATCCGCAGAAATGCCAAGTATCCACACAATTGAATCAACGTGTGGCGCGCCATACTGCCTGTATAATAGTTTTTCGAAGTACCGCTTTCCACATCCTCATCACTGACTTGAGGCTGCAAAGTGTTTCCATTCTTTATGTACGCAATTCTAAATCCCTGATTTGCAAAATCGTATTCAACCAAATCCGAAACGTCTTTGGATTGTTTGTACAGCGTGGTTATGTCATCGGACAATGCTTCTATTTTTTCGGTATCATTACTGTTTTGCAGGTGACGGATTATTTCACGGGTTTCACGAAGTTTGCTTCTAATTCCTTTAACATCCGCGGCCGAGAACTCCGTATCATAAAAACCCAAGTACTCCTTTACTAACGTAATTGCCTTGATTTTTTCTGGTACAGAATAGACTTTGTATCTTGATTGTTCTGCAATTATTTGATTGCGAATCTGATCGCGCCGTTTCTTTAATTCTTTGGTTGTACTCTCTTGTAGAAGGTACTTGCTAAAAGAGATGCTTTGATCTAACTCTGTTGTTAACTGAATAATTGGAGTAACTAAGTAAGCATACTCTGGTTTTGTTTCAATTAGTACTTGAAGATTCTCTAATAAATCCTTTTGCTTTTGAGCAGACGCTTTAAATGATTTGCAGTCCGCCTCTGTTGTCAGTTGAATCTTTATTTGCTCATCTAAACTAGTATATACAGCTTCAAGTTCTGCTATTGTACGTGTTTTCTTAGAAACATCCTTCTTTTGAAGCAAACTTTGGAATTCTTCAATAGCCGCTTGGATATCCGCTGTGTTAGTCCCGGAAAACACCCTATCAATTCCCAGTACTTCAAGCTGTCTGTTGACCCTGTTTTTTACTTCTTCATTCTGTGCAATTCTTTTTTCCAGTCGCTCTAGTAAAGAAGCTAATCTTGCTTCTTCCTCTTTTAGTTTCTCTATCTCTGCAAGATTCTTATTGAATATGTAATTCAAAACCGCAGGAAGCTTTATCGAGTATCGAACATCACTACATTTATCAAAGAAATCGTTAAGAATACCTTGCCGACCCTCTCCCAAGAAATTGAACAGTGTAAATGTTCGAAAACTCAAGTCCTCATCTACAAATGATCTCAACTCGCGTAAGCAGTTGTCATCTTGTGCAAGTAGGCGGTTGATGCGCGCCTTGTATTCTTCAAGACGTATTGATTCGCCACGCTCCTCATCTAAATAGTTAAAAAAATTCTTGTTTTTGTCGTTAAGGTATCTTGTAAGTACAAATCTGATACCGTCACAATTAAGGTATAGTTCGGCAAACAGTAATGAGTCTTTAAACCACACTCTATTATAGAGATGGAAATTTGCGCCCAACATATAATCAATGAACGTATAGAATTCCGTCTTGCCAGAATCATTCTTTCCTACAAAATAATTAATGCCAGCACAAAACTCATAAGTATACGTCTTTGAATCATCAATATTGTGCAAAACCAGTTTTTCAAGCTTAAACAATTGAGATCACTTCCTTTAAAAATTGCCGATCAGTATATGTTTTACTCTCTTCTATAGCTGCATTAATGAATCCGCTAATACTCTGCTGTATAGTACTTTCAGGAAGCAAGCACATCACTTCAGTTACATGTAAATCGCATACTCTGTTCTTTATCAGTAGATCAATTGCCTGAAAAATGTAAGGTAATTGGCTTATTAACTCATTATGTCTTCCCGCCATTTGGGATAATGCCTTCATAACCAAGTCTGTGGTATTATTGGCCGAAAAGCACTCTACTTGTAGGCATTTTTGCTTCTTTATGATAAAGCTAAACGCTAGAATCTTAACAATGCTCATGCTCCGATGCTTTATAAGAAGATCTTCTATAATACTACAATACGCACCAATCTGAAGTGCTTCAGCTTGAAGAGATACAGTATTATTCATCTTCATCATCCTTCCAAGAAACACTTTTATCTCCAGTAGAATTTGTAAGGAAAACATACGCACCCCAGCGGGAGTGTTCTTCAATTAGATTGCTAATCGTTTGCTCCTTTGTTTTTACTAGCCGAAGCCTTGGTATATCTTTTCCTTCTTCTTGCAATTCAATTACAACATTCTTATGGTTTTCAACAGCAATATCTTCTATTGTATCAACTGTAGATTGTTGTGCATCCAACAAATAGTGATTCCGTATCATAATATAGTACTGCTGCCATAAGAGGTGCTTCATTGTGCTGGACGAGTCCAAGTTGCAATACTGCAATTGCTTGTATGCTCTTGTTTTTTGCACAGATTCATCTATTTCACTAAATGCATGAATTCTTTCAAACGATGAATAGTCTGGTTCATATTTGCCAGTGTAGATTCTACGGCAGATTTCATCACACATCTGCATTATTTCTTCTCGACAGCAAATATACGATTCTCGCCGACTGACTTGTGAAAAAATACGCGCACAAACTCCTGTAAGCAACTCCTCAAGTCGTTTCTCCGCAAAAATATGTCCAACATCCTTTGCATCTAGATGTAACAGATCTGAGTAAGCGTTATACAATTCTGTGTCAATGTTATCAATTCGTTTAATACTATATTCTTTTACCACAAAATCATAATCAGCAATAAACTCATTTTTCTTGTGTTCATATATGGACTTAACTATTGAAACTAATGCTGAAGATTTCTTTTTTGATCCAATTAGTATAGCAAATTCTTTTTCAGCCCCACTGCAAAATGCTTCATTATTTACGGTGTATCCTTTATCAACATATACTTCAAATCTTGAAACACTCCGGTTTTGGTTTAGCGCAATCAGCCAATTATACAAGATGCTCCGGCTTTTCGCTGGCGTAACATTTGTTTGCTTTACTTGAAAAACTGTAGCTTTATTATTGGCATCTGTTATTCTTTTAGTACAAGAATCGGCAACATTGTCACTATGAGCAATTTCCTGTATTGCTATATCATCTAGCGTCTCAAACTCGATTTGTTCTCCTCGCTGTAGGGCCGCAAGAAGAAGGACAAATACCTTAATTTGGTAAGCAAAACCTGAAATGCTAACTAATCCCGGATTGTAGGATTGACCAATATTACTCAAAGTTACTCACCTCACAAAACATATAAATCATATTGCCTTTTCGTAACTATACGCATCAAAAATCGCCGTTCACGTTGTGAACAACGCTAATACTTCTTTTGCCCAAATCTATTCCGTGATAAATTTCCGATGAAAAAGCAATAGCAAAATGAAAAAAGTAGTTTGAGGGCGATTCTCTGTTTATGATAGAACTGTTTTTTCTTACCTGCTTACCGAACACACTTAGTGAAGAGTCTTCTAATATATTATCTGTACTACTAGCACAAGAGTTTCCCTCTCAATGCACGATTTGATTATCTTCTTTTAAAAACTTGGCGATTTCAGGCAGATTTACTATGCACATTTCATATAGAAGAATTAGGCATGGACACTCGACAAGTGTAGGTGGTTATTTCAACCGGTATTTTGTTCTTCTGCCACTATCTTCCTGAATAACAAGTCCTTCTTGCAGCATCCGTTTCAGGATTCTGCTGGATGTTGCCTGACTGACGCCGAGAAGCACATCCACTTCGGAACGGGTGATGTAATCGTGGCTTTGCAGATAGGTTAAGACTGTCTGCTCCGAGCCGGATGCCATACCACTCGCAACAGCCACATTTCGGTTCGGCAGGGTGATTTTGAAGGCGTTATTCGTGACCTCGATGGTCGGCTGACGGTCGCAGTCCTTGTAGGCCTTCATGATTTTTTGCATCCCCGTGCCGTATGCCTCGATCAGATCCAGGCGATAGAATACAGCAGCAAGTTTGGGGTTGCGGCAGACGGACAGGCCAAGCATAATATCTTCGACGGTAACACCGGCCATCAGTCCGCCGACAGAAACAAACTCGATCCGATCAGCGTACACGCTGACCAAAGTGCTGGCACTATAGGAATAGTCCCGATGAACAATGGAATTGAGCATTGCTTCGCGCAGTGCCTCCTCCGGGTAATCCCGTATATCCTTGCGGTAAAGTCCTTCAAACACCGCTTTCGTCTGATTGCGCAATTCCAGATAGGCATAGAGATCCTCCATCTGCCGAAACAGAGAGCCGCTGAACTCCCGTCGATCCTGAAATACTGTCTTGTCCAGACCCGAGAACGTCGCCGCCTTGATCGCGCCGGGGCATTGATCAGAGAGAAGATATCCCAAATTGGAATATACCCCGTCCGGTGAAATCAATCCAAGCGTCTGCCGCTGCACAGGACCGAAATCGACGTCCCGTTTTTGGAATTCCGCTTCTGCGGCAACGAAAGTCAGTTCCTGCTCCAGAGAACGCATATCTTCAAACCGGTCTCCGTCTGTTTCCTTGATCATCCGACGAATTGCCGTATCCGTAGACGGATCGGTAGATGTCCCGTTACGAACGTATACGCCGCCGGGTTTCAATCCCTTTGCCGCAAGATAGTAGGGACGGTCCGTTCCCTTTTGGACCGTGACCGTAATAATCTCTTTTCCGTCCAGCATCCGGATCTCATAGCGGACAAACATCGTAACGTCCGGCTTGATGGAGTCTCTGACCATATTGTTGATACGCAGCAATGCCTCATCTGGTTCGGAAATACCGATAGCAGTACCATCGTCCGCGACGCCGATCCATAATTCTCCCCCTCGGGTGTTGGCGAATGCAACTATTTCCTTGCATAGATCGTTTACAATTTCAGATTTGAATTCCAGCGTTTCGCTTTCCATTCTGATTGACATAGGAATCTCCTCACTTTCTAATCATCATTATAGTCATTCTAATCATTCTTGTCAACATCTATTCAGATGAATAGAAAAAAGCTGCTGAATAGCATTGCGATGAAAACCTGCCATACCCGCGAGAGAGTTAACGAAATTTCGGCAGATTTTAGTGTTTATAAAAATCTGCCGAAAAACTTGGCGGCATCTTTTGGTTTTCTTTGTGCGCCACCACTAATAGGAAAACCAGAGGTCGTTTTCGGAACTGTTTTCAGAAAAAGTTTTAACCATCGTGATTATACGTCAAAAATGACACGAAACGCATAAATCAGGCACATTTGCAAGAAAAACCGGTATATCCAACCGTAATCTTGCAAAAGTGCAAGGGAAATGTCGCACTAACTGAGTGTGCCCGCCGATTTTGCATCGGCGGGCACGGGTTATGTATTTGCTAATCCATTAAGCGGTGTTCGTGATTGCCTTTAAGATAGTCGCGGACGCTGCCGTTGAGAACGTGGTATGCATACTCGAGCGGATTGTTGTAGATCAGCCAGTCCAGTTCGGAGCGTTCAAATACACCAATGTCATAAACGTCCTCGACGGCGTTGCAGTCGATGGCGAGCATACTGCCGTCCGCGAACTTGATCTCTACGCAACAGGTGTCCATATTGAACTCGCATTTTGTGATCTTTTCCATATTTAACCCCTTTCATCAATAAAGTAGCAGAGCCGCTGCGATTCTTCCCGTTTCTCCTGCCGAGGCGGTTCCTCTGTTAGCCCGGTTTTGTTCGTGCGTGCAATGAGCCACTTCCAGAAGTTTTCTTTTGTGACCAGCAGACGGGCGTTCACATGCAATGCCGGAAAGTCCTCACTATGAAAGAGGTCATACGTTGACGCTCGCGATATTCCGAGACATTCAGACACTTCTTTTGCATTCAGAACGTTTGGCAAACCTTCTAATAACTTATCCATAGAATCCTCCAAATCTCGCAGGCGACGCCTGCATTTTTTGTATTGTTTTTTGCCTTTTGAGATACGTTCTGTGTGGCATTTTTTACCCAAATTGTTCCCATAGGATAGATTGTATTTGCCAATTATGGGCATACAACCTACCAATTATCATAATTTTTTGGATATGTATAATTGCGATTTTTTATCATTTTGCAGTGATTTTAAGAACATTTAGCGCATCCGGCAAATCGTCCCGCTCTTCGAGTCCTATATCGTCCACCATGAAAAACGCCATCTGAAAGGATGGCGTTTTTCAACGAAATAAATCCACTTTCATGGATTTGTGAAATGCGCTGTGCGCGTGAAATACGCCTGCGGCGTGTGAAATGCCTGCGGGCATGGACGGATTCATTTCATTTCACGTTGCGGCATCGCCGCAACATTTCACATCGAGCAAAGCGAGGTATTTCACTTTTCCTTATTAAATCAGTCACGCCGTGTGGCGTGGCTGATTTTTTTCGTGGACGCAGGACGAGAACAGGGCGGTGATGAGAAAGAATCAATCGACATTTTGCCGGTTTTTCATTTTCCTATTGTTTTTCTGTCGATTTTTTTGCTATTCTGTAATCTGTCATTTTGGGATTTCCCGAAAATCCGAACCGAAAGGTGCTTGTTATGATTCACGCGCTTGACTCCTTGCGGGAGTTTTCATTTCTTTCCGCTGTCTTGCGGCTGTTGCTGGCGCTTGCCTGCGGCACAGGGATCGGCTACGGTCGTTCCGCCATGCATCGTACCGCCGGTATGCGGACCTACGTACTGACCTCTGTCGGCGCCTGCATGGCAGTTTTGGTCACCCTGTTCCTGTATCAGATGCTCCAAACCGCATGGGCGTCCGTGGTGGCGGAGGTCGGGCAGAAGTTCGACGCGTCCCGTTTGGCTTCTCAGGCACTGACGGGCATCGGCTTCCTCGGCGCGGGCATTATCGTGAAAACCGCCCATCAGCAAGTCAAGGGACTGACCACGGCGACGGGTCTCTTTACAACGGTTTGTCTTGGCGTAGCTGCCGGCGCAGGCTTCTACGAGCTGACCATCCTCGCCGCTGCTATCGTGGTTGTGATCCTCAACGCCGCGGCGCCGCTGGAGATCGCCTACAAGCGCCGTCACCGGAACATCACCCTCAACGTGGAGTTCGGCGACGTGCAGGACATCGACAGAATTTCGGAAGTTATAAAAGAACAAAATGCAGCGATTTATGACGTCGATGTGGAGCGCACCGAATGCAGCGACGGGTTGTATCCAAACGCCATTTTCATCGTGCAGCTCAGCAAGGAAAACAGCTCCCATTCCGGCATTCTTTCCTCCGTTGCGGAGTTGAACTGTGTGCGCTCCGTGCAGGAGCTGATTCAGTAGGAAAGGAGGAACCTCATATGCTGTCATTTTTGGACCCCTGCGGGAGCTCACCTTTCTCTCTATCGTGCTCCGCCTGCTGCTGGCGTGCGTCTGCGGCACCTTGGTCGGTCTGGAGCGTTCCTCGAAAAACCGCCCCGCTGGCTTCCGCACGCATATTCTGGTCTGTCTCGGCGCAGCCGTTACTGCCATCACAGGCATCTATCTGTACGTGGGGCTCAGGCTGCCTGCGGACATTTCCCGTATCGGCGGTCAAATCATCACGGGTTTGGGCTTCATCGGCGCCGGCTCTATCATCATTACGAAAAAGCTGACCATCAAGGGTCTGACCACCGCCGCCGGTCTTTGGACCACGGGCATCGTGGGGCTTGCAGTCGGCAGCGGCTATTTTGAGCTCGGCATTCTCGGCACGGCGCTGATCCTGATCTCCGAAACGCTGCTGGGACGGCTGACCTCCCATCTGCGCCGCCGTCCGGAGTTTACCATTGAGGTTCTCTACAACGACAAGGACGCGCTGGACGAGGTGCTGCGCTTCTGCAAGGACAGCGGCATGTCCATTCTTCGTCTGCACATCCAATCCTTGGATGAAAACCCGGAGGCGGACTACTCCGCAGACGTCGTTCTACGCGGCAACCGGCGACCAGTCGATCTGGTCAGTCAGATCCAAGTCATGTCCGGCGTGGTCTCCGCGCTGGATATTGAAACCTGACCGCGCAGACACAAAAACAGGGTCTTCTGCAAAACAACGCTTTGCAGAAGACCCTGTTTTTATTGCTGTTGCTGCGCTTCCAGAACGACATACACCGTGTCGTCAAGAATCGTCATGCAGCCGTCGTCGGGGTAGGCGGTCAGCGCGGCGAAGACGTCTCCGTACCGCGCAAGCTCTTCCGCGCGCGCGGCGCGGACGGAGATGCCGTAGTAGTTGGCGAGGAAGCTCAGGCGCGAATACTCGTTGATCTGCTCCGGCGCGCCGATGAAGGCGCTGTAGCGGAAGGGCGTGCCGTAGTAGTTATCGTAGAGCTTTTCGTCGGTGATCCTCTGCCCGACCAGCACGATGTCCATATCGCTGCGGTAGCCGTCCAGCGAGCGGATGCGCGTGAACATCGAGGCAAAGTAGTTCTCGGTCTTGCGGTTGGCGTAATACGCCGCCTGATAGTTGCCGTTGTTCTGCCAGACGTAGTTCGCCGCGCTGAGCAGCACGAGCAGGGAAACGCCGATCACGGCGGCGGTCTTCCACGCCGCCCTGCGGAAGGAAAGCCTCTGCGCAACGACCAACGGGAGATAGAACACGGCAATCAGCCCGAAGCACATGCGCGTATAGATCGCGCTGCCGCCGCTCAAAAGGACGATCGCGTTCGCCGCGAGCGGCAGCAAAAGCAGGAACAGGCAGGCAAGCACGATCTTGCCGACCCTGCGCTCCCGCCAGAACAGCGGCAGCGCCGCGACGGTGCAGACAAACAGCAGCGCCATTGCCGCGCGAACGATGCGGGTCGCGTTGACGGCGGCGAGGTTCTTCAGCGGCAGGCGGAAGAAAGAGAGCCACGCGTTCCAAAGCTGCTTCGGCAGGTCGCTGAGCCGCCCCATCCGGGCAATGCCCTGATAATCGCTCAGCTCCACGTGCCGCAGGGCGAGGAAGGCTTTCAGGATCAGCAAATAGAGCAGGTAAGTCAGCGCCAGCGCCGCAAGAGCGCGCAGCGCGTCGAGAAAAATCTCCTTCGCAGCGGTTCCCTGCTTGAGACAGCCGCCGAGCAGCGTCAGCAGCAGGACCGCGGCAAGGAAGGGGAAATACGCCTGATAAATGCCCAGCGAGCAGGCGGCAAGCAGGCAGCCGCCGCAAAACGCCGTCCACCGGCGCTGCTTCAGAAGGTAGGCGGCGACTGCCATCAGCGCGATGGCAAGGGCGTAATAATGCGCCGTGAAGCCGAAAAACATCAGCGAGCCGATCGGCGCAAAGACCGCAGTGATCGCGGCGAGGGCGAAGCAGAGCAAATTGCTCCGCAGCTCCAGCACGCGTACCAGCACGCAGGACGCGAACGCCAGCAAAAGCAAGGCGAGCACGCCGTTGAAGACCGGTACGTTATATACGCCCCAGACGCGGCGCGTCACTTCGCCCAGAAGATACAGCGCCCATCTGCCGGAGGTCAGCCCGGTGCCGTAGCCCTCCGGCAGGCAGACGATCATGTCGTTGTTGTTGATATTATTGACGAACAGATATAGATACGATAGCGCGCCGAAAATTGCCGTCGCCAGCAGGCAGGCGCGCGTCTGACTGCTGCGCAGGAAGCCGAGGAGGCGGCTTCTGTCCTGTTTGATCTGTTCCATAACGCCTCCTGTCTCAGACCGCCGCGAGAATATGCAGATTGCGGATCGTGCCGTCGGAGATGCGGTCGTTGACGGAATAGGCGTGCTTTTCCAGATCGCCGCAGATCGCCTTCGTCAGCTCCATGTCCTGCAATCGGGTGATGAACTCGCCCGCGATTTCCTCAATCATCGCGTATTTCCGCATGGCGGCGTCTTCCGTCCGATGGTCGCCGAGCAGCAGGAAGGAGAGCTTTTCGGCAAGCGCCGCGCCGTCCTCCGTCTGCCGCAGGGCGCGGAAGCTCCACTTATAGTACGGCATATAGCGCTTTTGGAGGAGGAAGAAGACCTTCATCGCCGCAAGGACGAACTCGCGGCAGGCAAGCTGCGCCGCCTCCGGCTCCCGGTGCTCCAAGCAGCGCAGGAAATTGTACTGTCCGGACTGCGCCATCAAAAGAAGATTGCCCGCGAGACGCTTCAGGCGGACGTCCTCCGGCATGCTCCGGATGCGTTCGCGGATGGCGGTGAACTCGCCGTAGTTGTCGAAAAAGACCTCCCCATTGACCGCCTCGGCAAGCGCCGTGTCGGGCACGGTCAGCCACGCATTGACGGTCAGCTCGCCGTCCGGCGCGCCGACCGCCGCCTGATAGAACTCCGCCGTGCGCAGTACGCCGTTGCGATTGCCGCCGACGGGGGAAAGCGGCTGGCGCTTCACGCCCTCAAACTCCTTCGGGAGCTTGGCGTAGGCGCGCTCCAAGAGGAACGCCTGCCGTCGGTCGACGACGTCCTCGCCGGGCAGAAAAATGCAGAAGCCCGGCTCAAAGTCGTGATCCCGCGAGATTTCGTCGTCGAAGCCGAAGCGATCCGAGCCGCTGCCGACGGAGCCAACCGCAAGATAGGGCAGCAGGTCCGAAAACTCGTGTTCCAGCATCGGCTTGCCGTAGGCTTCGTAGTAGGCACGCGCCAATTCAAGTCCGTTCATAGATTTCCCTCGCTCTCTGTTTCAGGGTTTCTTCCGTGTAAAAGTAGCCATAGCAGCCG
>Ga0265301_10003295_pt1 | contig 17271 bp, 13 predicted proteins | sample AusTroGonzalo_MG_2_FD_193488 | JGI IMG/M metagenome (GOLD analysis project Ga0265301, IMG submission 193488) | Bovine rumen microbial communities from tropical cattle in Woodstock, Queensland, Australia - Gonzalo_04 | ecosystem: Host-associated > Mammals > Digestive system > Stomach > Rumen ... | reverse complement strand
TAATGGTCGATGACAAGCCATGTCTAGACTGTAAGACACGTGAGAGACGAAGTATTGCAAATGTGTTGCTTATTTCAGACTGAGGCTCCAGTCAGTCTCTCGGTAAGGTTACGCTCCTGTAGGAGGGAGCGATAATCCATTGTGTTGGACATAATGTAATATTCCTATAGATCGAAAGGTCTATAGGAATATATTTTTACGCTAAGCTGATGGTCAGCGTGTGGTTGACAGTATCTTCCGTTAGCACAATCCCGGTACCAGGGATGAGCGTGTACTGCGTGGGCTTGTTGGCAATATAGGCATCGCTGCTGCTATTGCTTTCATCCCAATCACTCTGTACGTTCACCTCGGCTCCAGCTGCAATACCTTCAAGCCTTTGCTTAAGGGCTGTTGTGAAGTTGTTATCCGTGTGAGTGTACGAAGAGTCAGACACGAAGTTACTATTGTTAGTAAGCTCACTAGTCTTAGTCGGAACCGTCACGTTAATAGTCTTAGCAGTAGACTGGTTTGCAGTCCACGTTCCAAGGCTACTTCCGTTCTTCTGAATCGTGAGAGTAGCATTATTGACAGTAGGAAGATCGTTGACGGTTGCAACCGCCTTACCGCCTTTATACAACTCCTGAGCATTCAGCTTGTCTGCAGTCCTATCACCAAGATTCTTAGCCAAAGCGTTTTCGGTAAGGCTATCGATTCTGGCATCAAGGTTATTCAAAGCTGCTGCAGTCGGTTCTGCAAGATCCGCAACGGCAGACTGAGCGGCACTAGCCGCTTGACTAGCCGCTTGACTAGCCGCTTGAGCTTCTGCAATAGCCGCATTGAGCTGTGTAGTAATATCCTTACCACCAAGCTTAATGACTTGAGAGTTGATCTCGTCAAAAGTCCTTGAGCCTTGATAGGGATTAGCGATATTGCTCTCAGCGTTACTCATGCGTGCATCGAGATTGTTCAAAGCAGCTGCTACAGCTTGGTCAGTATCAGCTTGAGTACTCTTAAGCACATATACACTGAGATCTGGCTTACCACTTAGATCGCTATATAACCCTGAAGTCGCAACATCAGCCAAAGAGCTAACCAAGGCATACTGGCTAAGATCAGGCTTATTAGTGAGATGGTCATAGTTTCCGTCAAAGAGTGTAGGCTTATTCCTGATATACGAAGCAGCACTCGAATCAGCTTCATCCCAATCGGCTTGCTCTTGGGCAGGCACATCATTAAGAGTAATAAAGCCACTATCGTTAGTGAGATCACTAGTCTTAGTAGGAACCGAGCTAGCCAACGCATATACACTGAGATCCGGTTTGTTACGGATATAGCTTTTGGCACTAGAGTTAGTCTGGCTCCAATCAGCTTGAACTTGAGCTGGAACACTAAGGTTAAAGTTCTTAGTATCCCCGACAGTGCTTTCCGTAATAGTGACACTTCCGTCAGTACTAGATAGCGTAATCGTGGTTGTACCACCGCTAGACCCAGTACTTCCGACAATGCCACTCAAGTTGTAGACCTGAGCGTACGTGAGCTTTACCGCCAAGCCAGAGAGCTGACTGAGAGCATCACAGGTAATCCCCAGAGCTACATCGGAGCTTCCAAGATTTGCGGTAAGGAAGCTGACTTCTATGATTTCTTCATGAGCATAAGAGTTGTCAAAGTCAAATCCAACTGTAGGCTGACCATTTGTAAAGCCACCGCTGACAGTAAGTTTATAAAGGTTCTTGTCAAGGGTTGCATTGAGGTTATCAACCTTTACAAACGCATTGACGGCATATGTACCCGGCTTGAGCGTAATTGCACCGCTAGACACATAGATCGAGTTACCTCTATAAGCTGTAGAAGACACATTTGCATTAAGGTTAGTACCGCTTGAGATCGCACTAGAGCTACCGCCGTGCCAGAAGTCTACCTGCACATCTTCGGTATCAATAGAGATTTCATGAGTCGTGGAATCAACATTAATGCCTGTACCACCTGTGTAGACCGTGTCATCGCTGCTGATAGTAAGCGTATGATTAGTGGTATCTTCAACTAGATGAACGTTAGAGCCTTCGACAAGCGTGTACTGAGTCGGCTTATTCTGAATGTAAGCATCGCTAGAGCTATTAGATTCTTCCCAGTCACTCTGAACGTTTACTTCAGCTCCGGCTGCAATCCCATCGAGCTTGTTCTTATCGTTGTTCGTGAAGTTATTGTCCGTGTGAACATAAGAACTGTCGCTCACAAAGTTGCTATCGTTCGTGATCTGGCTAGTCTTAGTCGGTACGGAAATGTTCGCTGTCTTGTTGGTCTTAGAGTTAGCATTAAAGGTCTGAACGGTAGAGCCGTTCTTCTGAATGGTAAGGGTTGCATCACCGATATCTTCAATGGTTGCAACTTTCTTACTACCCTTATACAACTCTTGGGCATTTAAGCTATCAGCCGTTCTAGTGCCAAGATTAGGATTAGCAATGGCTTGCGAGTTTGCACTGACTCTTTCGTCCAGATTATTCAAAGCTGCAGCTACCGCTTCGCTTTCGGCTTGGGCTTCTGCTTTCTTTAAATAGGTCTGGTCGATTACATCACCATTCTGATCCTTAGATGATCTTTCGGCAAAGATAGGTTTTTCGTTAATAGTATTCGCAAACCTGCGTGTAGCCATCGCTTCCTCCGTTATTCTTCGATATCAATATATCCGATCACAGGTACAGCCACGTTAGCAGAGCCATGCTCATCTACCACAGATGTGCTGTTTACCTTAACATCGGTGACCGGGATTACTGCCTTCTTCTGAGCATTGACAAGCGAAGTACCGTCTTTGTTAACTACATCAAGAACGTGTTCGTCAGTTTTCTTGAGGTAGGTTGTGTCAATTACATCGCCATTCTTGTCACGTTCTGCACGCTTGGCGTATATTGGATGTTCGTCAATTGTACTGGCATATCTTACTGTAGCCATGATTGTTTCTCCTATTGTTATTCCTCAATATCAATGAACCCAAACGTATGAACATCGACATGAAGATCAAAAACTGTTGTGTCACCCACGGCGTGTTCTCTGACTGTGACGGAGTCATCATCGCTAGTTACAACAACATTAGATCCACTTCCGCCGCCACCTCCGACAGCATTAACACCATGGATAAACAGAGTAGCAGACGACAGTTCAATATTGGAAGGAAGATCCAAACCAATCTTGTATGCTGCATACGGAGCCTTAACATCCCATGAGATTTCGCTTTCCCACTCATGAACGCTCTCATCCACAGTAAATGTATATCTTTCTCCGGTAGAATCCGTAACAGCACACGTTTCAAAGTCAGTTCCAAGAGTACCAATAGCTAACTTCAGTCTCAGTGTAGCATGATAAAGCTGACCATGGCGAAGCAGAAGATCATTAGACTGGGAGATATTGATATTGCCATCTACTCTAGTCTGCCAATCAATATTCTTATCAGTATCTCTAACGGTAGAAGTAAACGTTCCGTAAGTGTTCTCAACAGCTGTGATAGTGAGATTAATAATATTACCATCCTGAGTAATGGTAATGCTATTATCTGTAGACACAAATTGATAGGAACTTCCTGATCCTTCTCCGCCACCGCTAGTAACGTTATCCCATGTGCCTTGAAGAGCGTCATTAGAATCATAAAGTTCTACATAATACGCCTTATCGGTTTCAAGAGCCATAGTACAACGACCACCCTCATCGAGAGAAATAGTCGTAGCGTTCTTTACTCCACTTCCAGGATATGTATATGTCTGAATAGGCTGCGAGTGATCGGAAGCTAAAAACGTCTTCAGGTATCCATTAGCTAATGGATGCCCGTCATTATCATTAAACTGTAACCAAAAGGCTGAGGGATAAGCTTGAGAGAGAAGAGCCATAGATATCTCCTTGTACAATGGGAAGTTTTAGAATAGATATCCTTATACCCATAGAGAGTATAAGGATACTTATTAAAGATAGAATTCTGCGTTCCAAGAATCAAGATCAAGATTCTTTAAGAAGAACCTGACTTCAATTTCTTGGTGGGCTTCAAGGTACTGTGCAGTAAGCATCTTACCTCTAATTCCCGTTTCACCTGCAAGACGATACTTGAAGTCAGATACATGCCACATTGTAGCTGGCATTCCACTGTCTTCAGAAGTATTTACAGATTCATCGGTATGAACAACCACTCGATTGGAGTCTGTGAATTCAGATTTCCAAGGAGATGACGGAATCCTAAAGGATGGTTCTGCAGGACCAGTAAGAACAGTAGAAGGAATAGCTAAGAGCAGCCATTGACCAGTCAGAGGAGCCACACTAAAGATTTCACACTCGGTAAAGTATGAGCCCTTATCAGTAGTCTCACCTCTTCCGGCTTCGGTTCCAGAAATTCCTTTCCATTTCTTTATTCCGTCGTCAGCATACATACCAATCTTTCTAACCTGAGCTATATCTTGATCATGCCACGGTGTATAAATATCTTGATAATCATCGTAGAAAGTCAATGTATCTTTCCAATTAGCACTATATCTCTGAAGGACTTTAGGTCCATTGTTATCTTCATACACATATGAATGTTCAGACTCATCGCTGTCAAGATGGGTTCTATCTACTTCAATGAAGTGCTTATCAGTACGAAGACTAAGATTATGAGCCCATGTACCGTTACACTTTACTGAAGAACCGCTAGATCCTTCGATATGATGAAGGCCTGTAGTTCCAAACGTGCAGTGAGAGATATTGAAATCAAGAGAGTTAGAAGCCGTCTCTGTAATAACGCCATTGATAGTGCAATACTCTGCAGTGATATCTTTGCAATCAACATCAGCATTAATACTGCATCTAGAGAAACCGATAGCTGTAACGGTACTAGAATCAATATCCTTTGTAATGTTGCAGTTAACGAATGTAGCTCCAGAAGTGTTGAACTTAAGCTTAGCGTCAATCATACAATTCTCTGCCGTAAAGGAGTCGGATACAGTGAGAAGACCATTGTCCTTCACAGAGAGGTTTACTCCGTCAAGATACATAGACCCAACGGAATTGTTTCTAACACTAACTGTGGAGTTATCTATATGAAGAATAGACGTTCCGTTAGTTTCGATATAGCCATCCCAGTTGGAAATAAAGACCTCAACGCCTTTGCATTTTACCTTTCCGGAGAAGTTAGAGATATGAGTATCATCTGCAAGCTCAGGTTCTGATGTCAAAGTCTTTCCGTTAAGACTACCGATATTAGTATCACCTTGCTGTTGCTTAAATGACACATAAGCATCTGCACCCCAGTCCTCAAGATAGTAACGAACATCTTCGTCAATGGTAATGTCTTCATAACTAAGATCAGAAGCAAACATCTGAGGATAGATATCTACAACGCCGTTGATTGTAACAGCTGCAGCAATTACGCCTTCAGCACAATCAAACGTGCAGTTGACGAATTCTGTATTGGCCTTTTTGATATCGGCATTAAGCGTAACCAGACAATCCTCAAAGCTGAGTGCAGCATTATTGATATCGGTATCAATAATTACATGGCACTTTTCGAATGCTCTGGTATGACCATCGTCAACGTTCATAATGACAGTATTATACCATCCGTCACTTCCGTCATATGAAGAGGAATTAGCATCATATCTATACCATGAAGTCTTTACAGTAGCTTCCCTAATCTTCAGCTCAACATTCTTACCATTAAGCTCACTAGTGCCCGTATATGATAAGCCTTTATCGAATGTAACCTTGGCGGATTCATTATCAGCATCAGCCAATACAAATTTAAGATTACCATTGCATACAATAGGTTTTGCAAATCTGACTTGGGAGCCATTCAAGAGAGTATAAGTACCCGGCTGGAAATAGATTACGTTAGCCTTACCATAGTTATCCTGAGAATAAGTTGCAAGACCATTGAGTCTAGATGCAAGGACACCTGGATCGGTATAAGTAGAAATACCGAACGTGGTAGATTCCATAATGCTAGATTCACACAGAACCCATCTTCCAGTATTACTACGGTTAGAAATAATGGTAACCCCGAAGTCTTCAGGTCTTCCATTTCCATCTACCCAAATGTAAGTACGAGGTGCAATGTTCTTTACATTCTCATCATAATCCAAGACCTGTACAACTGGATGAGTTGCGAAGTCTACTTGTCTAAGATCAGAGATATAACGGACAGTGAGAAGCTCATATGTAGAGATAGAAGATGATTCAAGGTTACCAGAATCAATGACGAATTCTTTTTCAAACTGCCAGTGAGATGTAGTCCCAATAGAATTTGCTTCGTAGCCTTCATACATATAGGCATTCATATCGGCAATACCGTCGCCAATAAACTTTTCGACCACGACACGATAGATACCATTCTTAAGGAAGACCTGATGAGAAGGTTTTCCTCCCATATCGGTAAGGAGAGGATTGGAGAGAAGAGTAGTGTATTCTTGGTCGGCATAGATGGGCTTATAAGTTGTCCCATTTGCTTCAAAGAATGTAAGACGACCTACGATGGGCTTGCCATTACTGTCCAGGAATGTTGGCAAAGCGTCAAATAGCGTGTAGACCATGTGTCACTCCTATATCTATATTGTACAATGTGAAGTTTTTATGTCTTGATACTTAAGATACCTATCACGCATTGTTAGAGGCTTAAGCATATCATAGGCTTCTAGAGTTAATGCTCCTGTCATTGTATTGCTTCCATCAGGCTTACGCATAGCAAGACATTGTTGGTTATGATTTTTATTATAGACTTTCCTATAGGCTTTCTGGTCGTCACAATATCTTACACCATACTTGGCTATAGACCTATCAATTGAAACCTTATTGTTTTGGTTAGTCTTACTATTTACCCATCTAAGATTACAAGGTCTATTATCTTCTCTATTCCTATTGATATGATCAACTTCTGGTAAACTTTCCGGATTAGGATGAAATGCCATTGCAATCAGACGATGAACCAAAAGATTTATCTTTTTGCCATTGACAGAAAGCAATATATACTTATAACCGCGGCCATTATTATGTCCAAAGGTTCTTTGTAAAGGATGTTTCTTGTACTGTATAGCACTAGATAAGAACTCAACAGATCCATCCTCATAACAGTATACAACTCTATCACCAATTTTTAAGGTTCTTTGTTCCATATAGATATCCTATTGAAAATTAAAAACCTCCTAGGATTATCTCCTAGGAGGGTCACGTTTCACAACGTTACATTCTTAAGTTTCAAGTATATCTATACCATTCCTTACCAAGCTATTGTCTAAGGATGTCGGGCAATACATAATCGATGTTGTACTCGTTCACATAATTGCCCCTCTTCTTAGCCTGTTCGTAGTAGGGTCTCAGCAAGAAGTTGAGATTGATAGGAAGCCTAGAAAGAGTTTTATCCAGTGCTCCAGCTGTTTCCCTGCTCTTCGCTTCAGCTGCCGTTCTCCTTTCAGGGTCAGACAAGCTAGTATTGGTATATACCAGTCCTTGTCCTGCACCTTTACCAAGACGACTCGGAATAACCATTGGGCTAAGCTCCGTCTCAAAAATTTCATTGATGACATGGCTAGACAGCTTAGGAGAAGCTTCATTCATCTGAGTCTTAGCTTTCAGAATGTTTGCTTCTGCTTCCTGTGCCTGAGCAGCTGTAGGAATCTGAAGATCGCCAGTCATTCTTCGATAGGCTTCGTTCACCCTAGCCAGCTTCTCCGCATCAGCCCTAGAGATAGCCTTAGATACAGCATCGGCAGACGGGTTCTCAAGATCTCCGTAATATGCAAGAGCTTGTTCCCATGCTTCTCTTGTCGGGTTTTCTCCAGCTCTTTCTCCGAGATTCTGTTTATTGATCTTGTTAGCAAAATCAATCAAGAATCCGTTAGGAGTATCGAACTTGGAAGACAGAGAAGCAATAGACGGATTAGGTCTAATACCTTCGTTGAAGAGAATCGGAGCATTACCCTTAGTTCCAGATACATCAACGCCTTGATTAAGCTGCGACGGAATCGTGGTATAGGGCTTGTACTCGAACGGAGTCTTCTCAGGATTTCTTCTAATCTGGTTGAACTTAGCAAGGAAGTCTCTAGTCCAGTAGTTGAGTTCAGCCGGATCGGACTTGGAAGACATATTCCAAGACGCATACTCTTTGGCTAATTCTTCAAGCTTAGAAGGAGTGAGCGTTCCATTCACTGATCTATTGTACGCTTCTTGTACATAAGAATCAGCCTGGCTCACTACGTCACGAGCTAGAGCTTTCGGATTACCAGCATAGTTGGTCTGAATGAACTTCTTTTCCTCTCCTGTCGGTAATTCACTCATGATTCTGATGTTTTCATCGAACTGAGGAGCAGTACCGCCAGAGGCTTTCTGAGCACCCTTACCAGCTTTATCATATCCGAGAGCTTTCAAGATAGACTGGGAGTATGTTTTAGGTCTAGCATCGTTGAACGGATAAATCGGCTTAGATGCCACCATCTCCATCGTAGTAGAAGGAACCTTAGTGACAGCTTCTTCCCAATTAATCGGAGTATTGTCATTGATCTTGACAAACTCACGAGCTTTTTGGATAACCGGATTGAAACCGCCTTCATCGAGAGATGCTGGGATAGCTATTTTAGGCTGAACTGTCAGAGTCTGGTTAATTTTCTTCAGTTTGGTTAATCTATCTGCTGCAGCTGCTGTAGCATTCAAAGATTCATCCAAAGCTGCATCATTTTTCCAGATTTCAGACGGAATTACAATGTACTTAGCTCCGCTTCGGTTAGGATCGAAGGCATTTGCGTCAACTCCGGACAATTTTCCGCTCTGAATAGCTTGATTGATTTTAGAAGTGTACGCAGTGTTAGCAGAATTGGCTAATCCTTCGGCTTCTCCTTGAGAAAGCTTCTTTCCGCCAAGAATAGGAGCCATTAGATCATTATATTCCTTCTGAGCCTTATCTAACGCTGTCTGAGCCTTAGAAGCTTTGTCCTTTCCAGTGAGCTTTAGAAGCTTATTGCCAGCTCCGGAGAGAAAACCTTGAGTAGCTCCACCTAAGATAGCGTCTCCCATGTAATCAAACCCTGCTGTCGGAGACTCTTCGCCTCTTTCTCCCTTTGCTAGAGAGTTACCAAGAGCTGCCATAGCACCAGATGCTACTGGGCCAATTTCAGGAATGAGAGCTGTAGGAATGGCAAGGGCATTAAGAGCACCACCTGCCATCACTCTAGGATTAGTCAGTCCAGTTTCAGTAGGAGAGATTTCGCCTTGCTGTCTAGCAATAGCAGCTTGAGAAGCAAACGGAACTATAGGAATAAAAGAAAGAAGCTTATCAGCCCTTCTAAGATTCTTATTGTAAGGCTCATTATATTCTTGTTTATTTCTAAGATATTGATTGGCAGTAGAAGTGTCTGCTTCATTACCCTTTACATTCATAAGATCTTTATTCAGTTCGCTTTCATCAAAGAATCTTCCGGCAGCACTATACGGAGTCCCGACATTACGCTGAGCGGACAATTCCAACTTAGGAATTCCTGCAGGTTTTCCACTAAAGATACGATCAGGGATTTGACTATCGAGCTGATAGGCTCTGAATTCTTCGTCTGTCATATGCCCCATACCAGAGGTTTCCTTAAGCTTCTGAGCTTCAAGAGCCTTGGCACTCATGCTAGAAAGATCCTTGGCACGATTGGAGAGAGATGACACAGCATTATTAATAAGCTTAAGCTTATCCTGTTCAGTCAGAGTGGAAAGCTTCTTAACTGAAGATGCATTTACATAAGGGCTAAGACCGCTGCTTGCGGGCTGAATTGTATTTCTAATGGCTTCCTCAATTACAGACATACCTTCATTAGATTGAAGTCTCTTCATAATCTCACGAGTCTGCTGAAGCACATTAGATCTAGCGAAAGACTCTTTGCGGTCGTCAGGAGTGAGATCGTAAACCGCTCTCCAAATTGCTTCATACGGAAGGGTAGAAGATGCTTTCTGCGAAGGGAGCAGAGAGGTAAAATTCGTTTCTGCCATAGCTTCTCCTATGTTATAGTACAATGGGAAGTTTTGATAATGATATCCTCATACCCTTTCGAGTATGAGGATTTATGTTAGACATATCCAAGTTCCATAAGCAAAGAAGCAATCTGGGATTCTTGATCACTAAAGTTGTACGATGTTTTCTTTCCACGGATATCGGAATTAGTCGCATTGTCAAGCAACTGTCTCAGAGCCGTGCCTTCTCCAACCTTGTTCTTGAAGTAGTTGAGAGCATCGACATTCTTAAGGCCGTTCAGCTTCTTAGAGAGACTTTTTGGGTTGCTATTAGCCCATGCGTCAAGAGTGTTGATGAACATGCCAGTATTCTGTGCGATCTTTTCTATAGCTTCTTCCTTACGAGCCCAGACAGCATTGCCTTCAGCTCCCTTTTCTGTTTGATAGATACTAACCTTTGCTCCTTTTACTGCCTTCCCAATATCTGCGTTGAAAAGTGCTTTGAACAGATTGTCCAATTCTCCAGACGAGAGCTTCTGGATGGAGTTAAGCCCATACCAGTCCTCTACAACCGCAGAAGTATTAACGGGAGTAGAAGGTGCAGAATTCGTAGGCTGCTTAGGAGGAGTTTGCACAGAAGGAGTCTTAGTCGATTTGGGTTTCATACCGCCATAGGCTTCTTCCATCGGATGCTCTTCTCTAGGTTGAACTTCATTAGACGGAACATCACTCTTCTCATCAGAGAACGGAGTAGAGAGATTGTTAGCCGCAGGAGCTGCCTGAACCATAGCCGGAGCACTCATCCATTCTGGAACCCTGTATTTTCCGCCAAGATTGGAAGCTGCAGTCATGAGCCCTTCAGCTTTATCCTTATGGAACTGTGCCTGTTCTTTCATCTTCTTGGACTGAATCATAGCTGTTTCGTACTGAGCCACAGCATTACTGATTGCATTAAGGCGTTCATTAAATTCTTTTCTCATAGGAGTATTAGGTTTAAAACCATTAACCGTACGAATAAAGTCTCTAATGTTAGACGCATTTAACCCGTCAGCTTGCTGCATAAGGACAGCCACATCCTTAGGCTTAACACCCATATCACCAAGTCTTTGAACAAAGTTCTGCATGTTCTGGATTGCACTATTGATAGCGGCATCACCTTGTTCGTGAACTGCATCAGCTTGGAGCTCAAGATCGTTAGCCTGTTGGATAGACGGAATAGATACCTGAGCAAGATTACCTTCAAGACCCAATACCTGTCCATGAAGATTTCCAAGGATAGACTTTTGAGACGTAAGATTATCTGCCACTGCTTTAGTAGCTTCGAGCTGTCTATTACGAATGGTCTCAAGATTCTGAGCAGCATCCATAAGGTTCTTATCGCCTTCATCTCTAAATGCGTTTGCCTGTGACATCCAGAGTTGAGGATTAGACGTAAAGGCAGCTACTGCAGACAAAGCTCTTTGCTTATCATAACCTGTCTTACTACGCTTCAGGAGCTCTTGGACTTCCGGAAGCTGAAGCATAGACGGATCCTTATCCGCAATAGCCTTAAGAGCTTCGTCAATCTTAGGCGTAAGCTGCTTGAGATACCAGTTCCGTTCTTCTACAGTCTGCTTATTCAGTTCAGGAAGGTTCTTCAGCTCTTCTGGAATTTCTATAGCTTCATTGTTACTAAAGCTTTTAAATTCACTCGGAGCAACTGAACCACCACGGTCAATGCCTTCAGAGTTTTTAATCACTGTCATTGGTGCAGCATCAGAGGCTCTAGAAGGCGTATATCCTTTCATAGACTGCTCTGCAAAGAGAGCTCTTCCGTATCCCGGATTCCCTGGGATATAATTATCCATATTGACTTCGGATTGAATCTTTCTATCATGCTGAGATAGAGGATCGATAAAAGTTTTATTATCCTCTTTGCTTTCAGACACAATAGAAGGCTCATCTGCCTTAGGCTTAGCCTTAGAACGGTAAGATTCTGCCAATATTTTTACAGCATTAGGATCATTCATGAGTGCCATTAGGTCTTCACCACTCGGAAGGTTATCTTCGAAATGAGAATATTCCTTTCTAGGCTTCATTTCTACTCGTTGATTACGAGGATCCTGAAGGTTATTCAGAAGAAGCAAATTACGAATCTGTTCTTCCTGTTCCTCAAGAAGCTTCTTATCGTATCTAGCCTTAGCTTTAGCCTTGGCATCTTCCATAAGCTGTTCTTGAGTATCAGGACTTACGTTATTAAAATCCATAGCCATAATTTACCACTCCTTGTGAGTAAACGGATTGATGAGACCAAGGTTTTCTGGCTTAGAGACTGACTTGGACATCATCCTACGATAAAGGAACGGATCAATTCCATTCATAGAGAGAGTTGCATCACCCTCGTCTACCGTGACCTTAGGATCTTCAAGAGAAGGCTCTTTATAAGCCAAATAAGATGCTCCCACATCACCTACAGTCTTGGCAAGTTTATCCATCATATTGACCCATGGCTGTACACGGTTCATGCTAGATCTGTATGCCAAGGCATAAGCATCAATATTGGGATTAATATTGGGATGATTGATAACGATAGCCATATATTCATTCCTCCTTAAAATGCTGGCATAGAAGTAGACGGGCTATAAGACCCAGCCTGAGCCAAGAGATTAGCGTAATTGGTAAGGTAATTAGTGTATGTATTTGCCTTATCATTGTTATTACTAATGGTAGCTCCAAGTACATCACCCTGAAGACCAAGTCCGTTGCCAATATAGTTACCAATAGACTCAACCTGAGTTTTATATTGGTCAAGATACTGTTTTGCAGCAGCCTGTTTATTGGTTTCTTCTCCCTTCCAAATGTCTACGTCAATACCCTTTTCTTTCAAGTAAGCTTCCATAGCGTCTTTATAAGCTTTAGAAGCATTAGCAGAAGCAGTGGAAAGCATTTGATTCTGGAGACCAGAAGAATACAGACGACCTGCATTAGATGCACTAGCTTCAAGAGCATCAAGCTGCGTTTGGTTATTTAGCTTCCAAGCCTTGTCATAGTATTCTGATACATCATGGTTATCAGTCCATGTAGAAGGCTTATAGATAGCATCAGACATATCGCTATTCAGAAGCTCTTTATACTTCTTGATAGCATCTGCATTATCACCATAGACAGAATCTATTTTACCGCTATAATCGTCAATGGCTGATTTGTTAGTGTCATAAACTCCTTTGACAGAGTCATAGCCTTCTGCTACTTTAGAAGCTCCTCTAGCTGCAGCCTTCTGAGCCTGACGAGCTGCATTAGCTTGCATACTAGAGCCGATAATATTAGACAGAGCGTTAACACCTGCGGCTACGCCCATTGCAATCAGAGGTGCTGGCATACATTAATCCTTTGAAAGTATAGTGAACATTCCAGTTAATTGCCAGGCAGTATCGTCCGGCATTGATACAGAGACTTGAGTAATTCCCTTCGGAATCAACACTCCACGGCTTCCTGTCTCTGTAAGAAGCTGGGCAAAATACTGAGAGAGCTTATTAGGCGGAACAGCGAAGGTCATGGATCCAGAACCTATCTTTCTCCATATACATACCTTTCCAAGATATGCGACTTCGCTATCCATAGACCTTGCAGATCCCCATGATCCAGTAATGGCATTAAGAGCATTAAAGATAGAGAAATCAGTCACGTCATTCGTAGATTGAACTGCGTTGACAGTGACCGTTGAAAGATTTCTCATCTTAGGCTTAATATCGTCATTTATATAATCCGAAGCTTTCATTAGAAACTCCTTGTGATTCTATACTTAAGCTTAGATGTAGTAATGACGAAATCTACCGGGTCATCGCATGAGACTTCGATTACAAAGAGCTTGCCCATTCCTAATCCATAGTACGCACAGTTAGCGAGGTATTGTCCAGCCTGTCCGAGTCTGCTGGTATTATAAAAGCTCCATGTATTACCGCCATCATGAGAATAACGCATGAGAACCTTAGGATTCCATCCTTGTTTCTCTCTAATGGTTCCATCAGAAAGCGTTTGAGTAGGCTGAAGTTCTCTTGTAAGACCAGTTCCACATTCTACTCTAAACATATCTACAACGATGTTAGACATATCGCTGATGATAACCGGGCCTCTTCTAAGTCTTCTAATGGGTCTTCCATCCCACTCGGTATGCTTAGTCTGATCCATTACCACTAATGCATTAGCCTTATAGGTTCCGAAATATACTTCGCCATTAAAGTTACAAGCAAAAGACGGATACCACATTTCTGCTACGTTGGTATTGGCATCACGGGTAGATCTATTGTGCCATGCTCCGGTAGTGAAGTCATAACAGAATGTTCTATTAGCAGTAGGGAAGCTAATGATATAAAACGCATGACCGCTATAGTTATATGCAAACCCAAAAGCGTCTGTAGATTTATTCTTAGCTATAAATCGTTCCAAAGCTGGAGTAGAGATTCTCTTAGGCTGACCATTCTGAGAAGCAGTCCATACAGCATTATCGCCATCACCGCCGCTTCCAAGCCAACAAAGTTGATTAGCAATCTTGGCAAGAGTTTGAGGAGCGGAGATACCGATATTAGTACCCATTCCGGTTCTGGTAAAGCTATAGTTGCCATCTTCGTCACTAGAGAACCCATAGATGTCAAAGGACTTATTTCCAAATACCCAGAGTTCCTGAGCATTAATGGTTTCAATAGCTTTGACTACATCGCCATTAGCAGACATAGCATGGAAGTAGTTGTACTTACCATATCGATCTTTCCAAGCCCATGTATTATTGTTTTCTTCATGGGTTCTAGGCGTGACACCATCATCTTCATAAATGATATTGCCTTCGTTATCTATATCATAAGCTAGATAAGTTCCGCCTTGATAAGCTCCAGGACGAGATAAGAATATGAATCCACTTTCACTGTCGTTAACAATGAGTCTTTCGCCCATGGTAACTATGTGCGTAGCATTAATACAAATCCCATCATCGAGATCTCTAAGGTCTTGGTTACGCATGTCATATGGATTTACCGGAAGAGGACAAGCCTCCATAGTGCTAGACACATCCGCATCACTGGCATGGACACTACAGACACGAATTTCTCTTTGTCCGTTTACCATACAGAGATGAGAATTAACGCCACCTGATTCGGCAAACCTAATAGGCGTATTAGTAGCTCCGAGAGATCCTACAAGGACTTTAGAAAGGTCTTCGTTAATTCTATAGAGCTTATCATTAAAGACCGCATACATGTCCGGTCTATAGTCTGGACCTGCTCCTACCGTAGTGATTCCTCTACAACCAATCGGAGCTTCTGGGAAAGTAAGGACAGCCTTATTACCGTCAATGCTTCTAAGAATCTTATTCGTATAACCTTGAGAGTCAGGTTCTCCCATATGTTCAATAAACATATTCTCGGAGACTTCGGGACTAGCCATACGAACATCAAGCTCGTATGAAGAGCCCACGATAGAAGGATTTAAAACTCCGTTAGCCATATATTCTCCTTACCAATTAGGTCACCAGTTAGGTGGGCACAGAACTGCACCGAAGTTACCAAAGCCATCATTGGTTTCAATGTCGTTCCAAGTAATCATATGATCATTCTTTACAAGATCTTTAATATGAGCCTTGGCTTCGTCTGCAAGCATCTTTAAACCTGCGATAGACTCAGTAGGCTGCTGGTACTTTACAGCCAGTCTATATGCAATCCCGTACATCAAGTACTCGGTGTACTGAAGCGGAACTGCAAGTTTTTCATTCATGTTAGCCATTTCAATATTCTTGCTATAGACTACTCTAAGCGGAAACATTGAAGGTCTATCCAAGATGATAGCTGTATAAGACGGATACTCTTCATAGCTATAATATGCCGGAGTACTTGAGACTGGCATGACGAATTTAAGCATGTCAGGAGTTCCAGTTCTAGTAAGCGTAGTAAAACGCAAGCCAACCTTATAGCCCATAGAGTTGATAATCTTAGGCTGAGGAGCTTGGACTATAGTCGTAGGACCCCATCCGGATACTGTTTCCGGAATAGCTTCTTGATTGCTTACAATATCTGGAGAATCACTAAGGACATATACTTGATAACCCTTAGGAAGGTCTTTCATTGCTTGTGCAAACGGAAGAAAGACTTGCATGTTAGCATTTGTAATAAGCTGATTCAATAGACAGAGTCCGAACTGGAATCTATCACCAGACAGCTCTTCGCTTTCGCCTAGCGTTCCGCTGTATGTAAATGCGGCGTTAATTAAATCTTTAACAGTAGTAAGATTGGAAACCATACTGACTCCTATATCTATCTTGTACAATGGGAAGTTTTAGAAAAGATATCCTTATACCCATATAGAGTATAAGGATAACATTCCACAGAGGTTTGGAATAGATTAGTCTACCTGAATGTAGAGCACACGAGCAAGCTTCGTGAGAACGAGACGAGTCATGTACGGAACATCGATACGCATGATGCTGTTACGGGTATTGACATTACCCTGTTCAACGGACTGAACAGTGAGTTCTGCAGCCTTAAGCTTATCGTTCTTAGCACCAGCGACTTCATCGAATTCATAAGTATCAAATTCGAGAGCGTCTGCATCACGGACCTGAACGATTGCATAAGTCTTGCCAGCGGTCAAGCCGGAGAGAGCTGCAACAGTAATACCAGTCATGACACCAGTAGTGGCGTCAATTGCACCCGGCACTGCACCAATAGTCGGATTAGAGAGCTTATGACCAGAACCATCTTCTGCAAAGCGAATCTGATCTTCGTCAAGCTGAATCCAGAAGTGCGTGTTGTTAGAAGCGTCAACGGTCTTACGGAGAATAAAGACATAGTCTTCATTAGTGATCTTACCGTTAAGGTCAACAGTCTTAAACTTCTTACCACCATTTGCAGTAGCAGAGCAAGTGAATGCATAGCCTTCAAAGAGGTGAGAAGTACCGGATTCAGTAACTTCGCCAGTCTTCCAGTTGATGGAGATATTGGCAACAGTCGGAAGAGTAGCCGGAGCCGTAACGAACGGCATGTAGTTTTCTTCAACCCATTCAGAGCCGAAAGCATGAGCAAAGACTGCGTCACCGTAGATCTTCTTCATTTCTTCGGACGGAAGGAACTTACCAAGAAGATTATCTGAGAGAGATGCAAACACGTCCGGATGAGCAAAGCCAACTTTCTTACCTGCCGAACGGATAGCACGAAGCTTTGCAGCAAGGATAGAGAACGGCTTGGAGCTAAGCGTAGAAGAACCATCAGTTATAATTGCAGAGTCTGCAAAGAACTAGTTCTTCTTAATGACATCAGCTTCAATTTCTGCACCAAGAGTACGAGCGTGCGGGTTGCAGATATCACGAATGAAGTCTTCGACAGCCGTGAGCTTATTCCA
>Ga0265301_10003294_pt1 | contig 17272 bp, 18 predicted proteins | sample AusTroGonzalo_MG_2_FD_193488 | JGI IMG/M metagenome (GOLD analysis project Ga0265301, IMG submission 193488) | Bovine rumen microbial communities from tropical cattle in Woodstock, Queensland, Australia - Gonzalo_04 | ecosystem: Host-associated > Mammals > Digestive system > Stomach > Rumen ... | reverse complement strand
ACTGCTGGTAGGCGACATCTTCCAACTGGAACCTGTTGTCAAAGAAGACGAGTGGCGACTGATGCAGCCCTTTTATGCCTCCGCATACTTCTTCGACGCCAAAGTATGGCAAGAGATGCAGCTGGTCAGTATTGAGCTACGCAAGGTCTACCGCCAGAGTGACGCCCAGTTCATTGGTATCCTGGACCGCATCCGCCAGAATCAAGCCACAGATGAAGACCTGGCAGCCATCAACAGCTGCACGGAAGAGAAACATCGAACACAGAGGCGGTTGTCCAATGTCCAGACGTTCCCCATTACCCTTGCTACCCGCCGCGATACCGTGGACTGGATCAACGAACAGGAACTAGCAGCACTCGACGGAACCGTCACCATGTTCCAAGGCACCATCAAGGGCGATTTCCCGATGACATCCCTACCCGCCCCCATGGAACTGGAACTAAAAGCTGGCGCACAGGTCATCTTTGTCCGTAACGACAAAGAGAAACGCTGGGTGAACGGCACTATCGGCATCGTTACAGGTATTGACGAGGAGGAAGGCATCATCGGTGTTATTGACGAGGACGGACACGAGTACGATGTCGGGCAGGAACAGTGGGAGAATATGCATTACACTTTCAACGAGAAAGAGCAGAAAATCGAGGAAGAGCTTTTGGGCACCTTCAAACAATTCCCCCTGCGACTGGCATGGGCTATCACCGTACACAAGAGTCAGGGACTGACTTTCCGTCAGGTGAAGATTGACTTCTCCGGTGGTGGAGCTTTTGCCGGCGGACAGACCTACGTCGCCCTGTCGCGTTGCACCTCGCTCAACGGCATCATTCTGGAAGAACCTATCCATCGTTCCGACATCTTTGTACGCCCTGAGGTTGTCGCTTTTACCCGCCGTTACAACGACGGCCAACTGATGCGCCAGGTACTTTCAGAGAGCAAGGCTGACCGCGAATACCACGATGCAGTAGCCGCCTTCGACCGCCAGGACTTCGATGCCTTCCTGAAAAATTTCTTCCTGGCCATCCACTCGCGCTACGATATCGAGCGTCCTGCCGCCAAACGTCTAATCCGCCGCAAACTCGGCATCATCACCCGCCAGCAACAGCGAATTGCGGAACTTGAGGATGACATCCGTCAACGTGAGGCTCTTCTGAAACGCCTTGCCGCCGAATATGTGCTGTTAGGTAAGGAGTGTGAAGCCGAATACATGAAAGAGGCTGCCATCCGCAACTACGAGAAAGCTCTACAGCTCTATCCCGAAGCCTTCGAAGCCAAGCGAAGGTTGGAAAAGCTGCAGAGCGCCAAAAAATAATATTCCCTTATAAATATTAAAGAACGCGCGCACACGCGAATCATTAAAATACAAGTCCCGGTGACCCCAGTCCTCTTAAAAAGAAATCCTAAAAGGGCAGGTCGTCAGTGGAACCGTCACCAGCGGGTTCTTGAGCTGGAGGGAAGGGGGCTGCTGATGCCTCGGGAGCAGGTGCTGCCTGCTGCGGGGGGAACGGAGAAGCTGTAGTCTCAGAAGCCATTGGCTGCTGGGGAGGGAATGGAGTAGTACCAGAGATAGGTGCTTCACCTGGAACAGCAGCAACAGGAGCGACACCACGAATGATGTTGTAAGCACGAATGTCATTAAACCAACGACCGTTATACTCACGTGCATCTATATCAAACTGAACCGTCAAATCCTCACCCACCTGAATATTGTGTAGCTTGATACGGTCTTCACCGAAAAGGTTGAAAACCATACGACGGGGATACTGTCCTGGAACCTCAAGCACATACTCCTGAGTCATCCATTGATTACCTGTGCGCTGGGAAACGCCACTTCTTGGTTGCATTACTGCAATAATTCTTCCTGTTAAATCCATATACGATATTTGTTGTTTTACGTTGAAATTTTCGTTTCAGATTGCGAAATTACGGAAAATAATTCTAAAATGAGAATTTTTTGCTAATTATTTTTGTTATTGAGCAATTCTTTTTGTATTTTTGTACTCAATTTGAAAGAAACGAAACTAAAAACAGTAATACTCATGAGATTTACAGTATCCAGTACTGCGCTTAGCAGTAAACTCAATGCTCTTTCGAGAGTCATCAACAGTAAGAACTCACTCCCCATTCTGGCCGACTTTGTCTTCGAGGTTCAGGACGCAGTACTTCATCTGACAGCATCGGACAGCGAGAACGTCATGAAGACCCAGCTTGACCTGACGGAAAGCGATTCTAACGGATGCTTCGCTATCAGCAGCCACGACCTGTTGGAAGCCGTCAAGGGATTCTCTGAGCAACCCATTACCTTCGATGTCGACCTTCAGTCTTTCTTGGCTAAAATCAGCTACCAGAACGGTCTGTTCTCACTTCCCGTAGAGAATGCCGATGAATACCCGATGGCTCAGAGCATCAGCGACAATGCCACCGAGATTGTCATCCCCAATGCCATGCTGGCCGAAAACATCAATCGTTCGCTGTTTGCTACAGCACAAGACGAGTTACGTCCTGTCATGAATGGCGTCTACTTCGACCTGACACCTGAGTGCCTGGCCATTGTAGCTTCCGACGGCCACAAGCTCGTTCGCAACAAGATCCTGACCATCCGTCGTGACCAGCCTTCATCGTTTATCCTGCCGAAGAAGCCCGCCTCACTGCTGAAGAATCTGTTAGGCAAGGACGGTGGCGACGTCATCATCCGCTTCGAAGAACGCAATGCCATCATCGACTATGGCGACGGAGAACTCATTTGCCGTCTGATAGAAGGACGCTATCCTAACTACAACTCGGTCATTCCACAGGCTAACCCCAACCAGCTGACCGTAGACCGTCTGGCATTACTGGCAGCCCTGCGCCGCGTACAGCCCTTTGCTAACGACTCCAGTAACCTCATCCGCTTCCATGTAGAGGGTGCCACCCTACAGTTAGATGCCGAGGACTACGACTTCGCCAAGACCGCTACCGAGCGCATGTCGTGTGAATATAACGGACAGCCCATGAGCATCGGTTTCAAGGGTTCTTCGTTCATCGAGATTCTAAGCAACTTCGACTGTCAAGAAGTCATCATCCAGCTGGCTGATCCCAGCCGCGCTGGACTGGTACTGCCCTCAGAACAGCCTGAGAATCAGGACGTACTGATGCTGATGATGCCCATGCTCATCAATGATTAATTGACAAATGACAGATGACAATTGACAATACATGAAACTGAACTTACAGAAACCACTGGTAATTTTTGATTTGGAGACGACGGGACTTGACTTGGTCAAGGACCGTGTCATCCAGTTGTCATACATCAAGGTATTCCCCGATGGCCATGAGGTTCGCGGCAACGAGATTATCAATCCCGAGAGGGAGATTGCTCCTGAAATTACCGAGCTGACAGGCATTTCTAACGACGATGTCAAGGACAAGCCGACCTTCAAGCAATTGGCTGCCAAGCTCAACGAGGTGTTCCTGGGTTCCGACATTGCCGGCTTCAACAGTAACCACTTCGACGTTCCCCTGCTGGCAGAGGAATTCCTGCGTGCCGGCGTCGACTTCGACTTCTCACGATGCCGGCTCATCGACGTGCAGACCATCTTCCACAAGATGGAACGCCGCAATCTGGCAGCTGCCTATAAGTTCTACTGCGGCCGTAAAATGGAAGATGACTTTGAGGCTCACCGCGCCGATCAGGACACAGAGGCCACCTATCGAGTACTGCAGGCCGAATTGGACCACTATACCGCAGAGCACCAGCATTCGTTAGGTGAAGACTCACCCGACCGTGTGCTGAAAAACGACATGCAGTTCTTGGCTGATTTCTCAAAGGTCAACGACAATGTGGACTTCGCTGGACGCATTGTATGGGCCGAGGTGAACGGTGTACGTACCGAGGTGTTCAACTTCGGTAAGCACAAGGGACTGCCCGTTGCCCAGGTGCTGCGTTTCGACCCAGGCTATTTCAGCTGGATATTAGGTGGCGACTTCACCTATAACACCAAACAGGTGCTGACACGCATCCGGCTGCGCGAAGCTCAGAAATGAGGAAATAGTGAATAATTTGCTACCGCGAACTATGTTGAAAGGCAAGAAAATCGTCTTAGGCATTACTGGCAGTATAGCAGCCTATAAATCGTGTCTAATTATCAGGGAACTGGTAAAGGCCGGTGCCGAGGTGCAGGTAGTCATCACACCTGCCGGCAAGGAGTTCATCACCCCCATCACCCTGTCTACTCTTACCCAGAAGCCTGTCATCAGCGAGTTTTTCTCACAGCGCGACGGTATGTGGCACTCGCATGTTAAACTTGGTCTGTGGGCCGATGCCATGCTTATCGCGCCTTGTACGGCTTCTACACTGGGAAAGATGGCAAACGGTATAGCGGACAATATGCTCGTTACTACTTACTTGTCGATGAAAGCCCCCGTCTTCATTGCACCCGCCATGGACCTTGACATGTACCAGCATCCCACGACTCAGCAAAACATGGAACGGCTACGTTCGTTCGGCAACCACATCATCGAACCTCAAAGCGGATTCCTGGCATCAGGTCTCGAAGGAAAAGGCCGCATGGAGGAGCCGGAAAAGATTGTTGAATACCTCGATCATTCTCTTTTCCCTCAATCCTCCCCGCTCACCGGCAAACACATACTCATCACCGCCGGTCCTACCTACGAGAAGATAGACCCAGTTCGTTTCATCGGCAATTACTCCAGTGGCAAGATGGGGTTTGCACTGGCTGAGGAATGTGCCCGCCGAGGCGCCGAAGTGACACTCGTTGCAGGTCCCGTCAACGTTCAATGTTCCTCACACTACATTCATCGTATCGACGTGGAGAGCTGCGAACAGATGTATGACGCAGCCACCAAAGTCTTCCCACAGTGCGATGCCGCCATTCTCTGTGCAGCAGTAGCAGACTTTAAACCGGCCAATGTGGTAGACCAAAAGATCAAGCGCAAGTCTGACGACCTGGTTATCCGACTGGTACCGACCCACGACATCGCAGCACGTCTGGGACAACTGAAGACAGAGCGGCAGGTACTGGTGGGATTTGCCCTTGAGACCAACGACGAGGAGACCCATGCACAGGAGAAGCTGCAGAAAAAGAATCTGGACTTCATCGTACTCAATTCCCTACGCAACGAGGGCACTTGCTTTAAGAGTGATGACAACCAGATTACCATTCTGTCCAAAGAAGGTCGCCAGGAATACGAAAAGAAGCCCAAAAAAGCTGTTGCTTCGGACATTGTAGACGAACTGTCTAAACAGCTGAACTAAATATGAGAGACCGGAACCATAATAAAAGCCGTTGCCCTATGGCAACGGCCTTAATTATTTAGCCTTGGGAAACGCTTCCTGTGATAATTCCATAAAGAAGTCGTACTCCAAAATAACACTGATTCGCATCAGCAGGCGTACGTCCAAGCTTTTTCTTTTGAAAATGTTGTAGACATTCGTACGCTCACAGGGAATCTGCGTTGCCAACCAAGCAGCGGATTTCCCCTGCTTCCTAAGAATCTCTTCGATGTGCTTACCTAAGTTCATACCTCAGCCTTCAATTTAGTTTTTACTTCACTGTCGTTCTCGGCTGCAAAGGTACGCATTAAATTTCAATATATCAGCAGTTTATTGTAGAATTTGTTTTCTCAAAAGTCAATTAAATTCCAAAGCGCTACCAATTGACGCATTAGGTTGTTGAATATGTAACAACGAACAGACCGTCGGTGCTATATCCGTGATATGGACTTCGACTGGACAGGCGCCATGAGGGATTTTCCATCCGTAGAACAGAAGAGGGATGTGAGCATCGTAAGGATTCCATTCGCCATGAGTCGTTCCTACTGGTGACGACCACGAGCCAAACTCATAGAAACCAGGTTCCACACAGACAATAATGTCGCCCGAACGGTGCAGATTATAGCCACGCAATATCCGTTCCTTCAGGAATGCTGGCACAGGGGCACAAGCTGCCTGTTCGTAGTCCACGACAAACGACAGATAAGGACTCTTGCGCAGATATTCCATGGCCACGGCCTTTACATCCAGCAAATCCAGTCCTTGTGCGATAATGCCCTCATGGTCTAAGTAGAAACGGTAGTCGGTCATGCCCAACACAACATTCCCCGTGTTGCGTAGCTTAGAAGCAATGTAGCGTTCCAGACCTTCTCTCACGTCTGCAGAAAGCCATTTTCCGCCGTGCAGGCGGTTATCCTGCATGAACTGCTCATTGTGGGCTGCACCGTGGTCTGCCGTCAGGAATACGATATAGTTGCCACGTCCCACCTTGGCATCCAAGGCTTCGAACAGCCGGCTAATGTCCTTGTCCAACGCTAAATAGGCCTCATCGGCATGCTCCCCTCGCGTTCCCCATTTGTGGCCTATAACGTCAGTCTGCGAATAACTGATACACAGCATGTCGGTCTCGCTACCCTGTCCTAACTGCTCACCCTCCAGAGCTGCAATCGCCATATCGGTGGTGATGTGACCTGTCAGCGGATGGAGTCCAACGTCACTGCCCACCTCCTTGAACTGTTTGTTCGTGGCCAGCTGGGCATTGTAATCCTTTGCCCACTGCGGTAGTTCCTGCATGTAGTACGTCGAAGTGATAAACTGGCGGTTCTTCGTATCCAGCCAATAAGCGGCGTTGCCAGAGTGACCTGCTGGCAAGATGGCAGCACGATCCTTGTAGCTAATACCGATGACTTTCGCTCGAAAGTCGGTATGTAGGCGTAGCTGGTCGCCAATGGTGGTACTGAGCAGATTTATCGGCGACATGCAGCCAGCCTTCCTATTATCTGACCCAACAGGTGTCACCGTCGTGTCGCGGCAGCAATACGTCTCTTTGCCATCAATATAGAAGTTGTTGCCGCAGATACCATGAAAAGCGGGTGTCGTACCTGTATAAGCGCTCGTATGTCCGATGGCCGTCACCGTAGGCAGGTAGTCTATCAAGCAGTTGTCGAACGAGTAACCTTGGTCAATCAGGCGACGGAAACCATCCTTGCCAAACTTATCATAGTATCGCGACAGGTAGTCCCATCGCATCTGGTCCACTACTATGCCAACCACCAGTTTTGGACGTTCACCAAACTGCGGCCGATCGTTGCCTGCCTGGACCGTCAATACAGCCAGCATCAGCATCACAAACAGAATTGTTTTCTTTATCATCATTATACCTTAATTTTGTTTAACCCTGCAAAGATACGAAATAATTATTAATTATCAATTGCCAATTATCAATTATTTCGTATCTTTGCAGTCATAAACTTAAAATCAGTTAGTATATGAAAGAAAATCGTTTAATTGCAGCAGCACTCATTGCAGTAGGTATTTTTTGTTTAGGCTGGTTCATGAAGGCAGGTATCGACAATTTTGCTAATAAGGACCGCCATGTAACGGTGAAGGGACTGGCAGAGCGTGAGGTGCCTGCTGACAAGGTGACGTGGGGTATCGGCACGAAGGTCACAGGTAACGACCTGCCCATGCTCTACGAAGGCATCAACCTCCAGACGACAAAAATCAAGCAGTTTCTGAAACAGAACGGACTCGACGAGAAGGAGATAACCATCAACCCGCCATCCATCAGCGATCTGGAGGCTCGTGAATGGGGTGACAACAACAAGAATTTCCGTTACATCGTCTCGACCACCATCACAGTGGCAACTAACAAAGTTGAGCAGGTGAATAAGGCCATCTTCCAACAGGCAGAACTTCTGAAACAGGGTGTGGCAATCGAGAACAGCAATGCTGATTACGAATATGCCTCATTCCAGCAGATGAAGCCGGAAATGATGGCTGAGGCCATCAAGAACGCCCAGAAAACAGCCGAACAGTTTGCCGAAGCCAGCAACTCACATTTGGGTGAGATTCAGAGCGCGGGTCAAGGGCAGTTCGAGATTGACAACCGCGACCAGAACACGCCCTATATCAAAAAACTGCGTGTGGTCACCACCATCACCTATTCACTGGAAGACTAAACAACACTCACCCCCAAGCTAATGCCATCATGCCGTCTCTTCTTCGAAGATGCGGTCGAAGATGATACGCATCTTCTGCGGATCGACAATGAGCTTTCGCAGTTCGTTGAGCTTGCGCTCATTCTCTGAACCACGAATCCAGAGGCGTATATACCCCTCGGCGGAATACTTCTCGTGCATGTGCTGCATGAAACGGCTCCAGTGTCCTTCACGGTTCAACTGGGGGTAGTTGGTCAGTCCGTAGAGAATGGTACGGCGGATGACTGTCTCAGGTTCTATATCGCGATCGGCCTCAGCCACAATCTTTCCGTAGATGCTGCGTGGAGTGCGGGAGGCGGAAGCACGGTGATCCTCGACGGCCTCCTTCATCAGCTTCAGTTGGTCGGCAGTGAACCACCGCTTCAGACGGGCATCTTGTATAAGAATCTTACCACTGGTTAGATGGTGGATGGCACGCGGTCCAGAAAGTCCGAGGTCGTGGTAAGCAGCTATGGCATAGCACATATCAAGGTTGGCCCCCATGTGACGTGCCAAATCGAGCGAGCGGCGTATGACTCGTATAACATGCTCCATGTTGTGAGCCTTATCAAAGGCGGAATACTGAGGCAGGATCTGAGTCTCAACGAACTCCACCAAGTCGAGGGAAAGATTGTTAGTTGTCATATCAGCTACAAAGGTACGAAAAAAAGTTCATTGTTCACCGTTCATCGTTCATAATTTTAGTGAAAAGGTGAAAAAAGGGGTATTTGTTTTGCATTTTACTCACTTATTCGTAACTTTGCAGAAGTTATGGAAGAAAACATCAAACAAGACTCTCTAAAGGCATGGCTGCTGGCAGCCCGTCCGAAGACGCTAAGCGGAGCAGCGGTGCCAGTGATGATAGGACTGGCACTAGCCTGGGTAGACGCCAGACAATATGGCGACGACGTGTTCAGTTGGATCGCGGCAATGCTTTGCCTGCTGTTCGCCTTTATTATGCAGGTGGACGCAAACTTCGTCAACGACTTTTTCGACTATGCCCGTGGCAATGACGATGCAACAACAAGGTTTGGACCACTTCGGGCCTGTACACAAGGATGGGTGAAGATAGAGTCCATGAAACAGGCTATAGCCACTACGACGGTGGTGGCCTGTCTGATAGGGCTACCACTCATCTGGTACGGTGGTCTGGAGATGGTGGTTGTGGGATTGCTGTGCGTAGCGTTCTGTTTCCTCTATACCACCCACCTTTCGTATATCGGAATGGGAGACATACTGGTACTGGTATTTTTCGGTATCGTACCGGTCTGCTGTACCTACTATGTACAACTACACAACGTCACATGGCAGGTGTTGTTGGCTTCAGTGGCCTGCGGTATGGTAGTCGACGGTCTGTTGGTGGTAAACAACTATAGGGACCGCTACAACGACCAGCGCGATGGCAAACGGACTTTGGTAGTCATAATGGGAGGAACTGCCGCAGAGTGGTTCTATTTGCTGCTGGGAGTGGCAGCTGTAACCGCAGGTGCCGTATTCTGGATAAACGGACACGTGTTGGCTTTCGTGCTTCCCTTTGTCTACCTGCTGCTCCACATCTATACATGGCTGAAGATGCGGCGTATGAACTTCGGCCGACAACTGAACGAGTGTCTGGCCGAGACCGCCCGTAACATCTTTGTTTACGGACTCTGTGTCTCCTTGGGGCTCCTGCTTATCTAAGATAAAGCCAGTAGATGACGGCTGCTGCGATAATCAACAGGATAGTGACTGCTGACTTCACCAAACAGGAAGTGACCTTCTTGATAATGATGAGGGCAATCACAATAAGTGCCAGAATAACGAGATAATACGTAAAGTTTTCCATCGTTCAACTCTTCAATTCATTACTTGAACAAATGTCTAAATAATGGTGGCACAGGGGTTTCGAACTCCATGGGCTCCTTTGTTACAGGGTGGTAGAAGCATAACAGCCAGGCGTGCAGACAGAGACGGTGTAAGGGATCATCACCGTTGCCGTACTTCGTATCGCCACAGACAGGATGCCCCATATCGGCGGCATGGACGCGGATCTGATTCTTGCGCCCTGTCTCCAGGAGGAACTCTACCAGTGAATGATCAGTCGTACGATCCATGACGTGAAAATGAGTAATGGCATACTTGCCACCATTGTCTACAGGCGACGAGAAGGTGACATAGGCCTTGTTATCTTTAAGCCAGTTGGCTATGGTGCCTTCGTCCTGCTCCATTTCGCCACTAAGAACAGCTACATAGCGTCGGTCATAGACTATCTGATGCCAGTTGTGCTCCAGCACCTGTTCGGTGTCCATGTCCTTGGCATAGACCATCAGACCGCTGGTATCACGGTCCAACCGGTGGACGACATGAGCCGTACACTTCTGACGCGACTTCTTGAAGTAGTCGTCAAGCACCGACTTCACATTTAACGTGGAATGGCCAGCAGGCATGGAAAGGATGCCCGGCTGTTTCTCAACGACAATCAGCCAGCGGTCTTCGTAGACGATGCGCACGAAGCGGCTCTTAAACTGTTGCTGGTTGCGCTTGGTTCTTGACACGGCAACCTTCATACCAGGTTTCAGCAAATAGTCGAACTGTGTCACCGTTTTGCCGTTTACACGGATGCCTTGCCCCTGAAGGGTCGCCTTGACTTTAGTACGGCTCTGCCTGACATTGGCCAAAAGAAACTCCAGCAACGGCTGTTCCTCCCGTACGTCATAGTGGTCGTACTCTCCTTGGTTCTGTGATGTATATCTCATAATTTCCTTGCAAAGGTACGAATAAGTGAGTAAAATGCAAAACAAATACCCCTTTTTTCACCTTTTCACTAAAATTATGAACGATGAACGATGAACTATAAACTTTTTTTCGTACCTTTGCACACTATATTATTATCATAAGGTATAATTGAATGAAACCAACAGCAATTCTGCTTCTTCATTGTCCTGACCAACAGGGCATCATTTCTGAAGTGACTAAGTTTATTACGGATAACAAAGGCAACATCGTCTATCTTGACCAGTATGTGGACAAGCAGGACGGAATGTTCTTCATGCGTATAGAATGGGAACTGGACGGTTTTCTGATTCCTCGCGACAAACTCTACGACTATATCACAACACTCTATGCGCAGCGCTACCAGATGAAATTCTCGCTCTACTATAGTGATAAACGGCCACGCATGGCTATTTTCGTATCGAAGATGAGCCACTGTCTCTACGACCTGCTGGCACGTTGGAAGGCCGGTGAATTCAACTGCGACATTCCGTGCATCGTCTCAAACCATGAGGATCTGCGCTATGTTGCTGAGCAGTTTGGTATTCCCTATTACGTGTGGAGCATCAACAAAGACCACTCGAACAAGCAGGAGGTAGAACAGGCCGAGATGGAGTTGCTGAAGAAGGAGGACATCTCGTTTATCGTACTGGCTCGTTACATGCAGATTATCTCGGACGAGATGATTGCCGCCTATCCGCACCATATCATCAACATCCACCACTCATTCCTACCCGCCTTCATCGGTGCCAAACCTTACCATCAGGCATGGGAACGCGGTGTAAAGATTATCGGTGCCACGAGCCACTATGTGACGGCAGAGCTGGACGCCGGTCCCATTATCGAACAGGACGTGACGCGTATCAGCCACAAGGATACACCTGAGAGTCTGGTACTGAAAGGCAAGGACTTGGAGAAAATCGTGCTGTCACATGCCGTCAGCAAGCATATTCAGCGCAAGATTCTCACGTATAAGAACAAAACAATCATCTTTAGTTAAAGGAAAATGCAGGTAGCAATCGTAAAATATAACGCAGGCAACATCTATTCAGTGGTGAATGCTCTGAAGCGAATGGGTGTGGAGCCTTTGTTGACCGACGATGCCGAGCAGTTAAAAGCGGCTGACCGTGTACTCTTCCCTGGACAGGGGCATGCAGGCGAAGCGATGGAGTATCTGAAGGCCAGACGACTCGACGAGGTAATTCGCGACCTGAAGCAGCCTGTTTTCGGAATCTGTGTTGGGCAGCAACTACTCTGCAAACACTCTGAAGAAGGTGATACGGAATGCATTGGTATCTTTGATACCGAGGTAAAACGTTTCCAGCCGACAAGGCACGAGGACAAAGTACCTTGCATGGGATGGAACAAGCTCTACGACACCAAGTCACCCCTGATGGAAGGCATCGAAGGGAACTACGTCTATTTCGTCCACAGTTACTATGTGCCCCTCTGCGAAGACACAATAGCTACGGCCGACTACATCCTGCCCTATTCGGCCTCCATGCACAAGGACAACTTCTACACCTGCCAGTTCCACCCCGAAAAGAGCGGACGTGTGGGGGAACGAATCCTGCAGAATTTCCTCGAAATAAGTAAATTGTAATCATGTAAATTGAAATGGAACTGATACCGGCTATTGACATCATCGACGGGAAGTGCGTCCGCTTAACCAAGGGCAATTACAACCAAAAGACCGTCTACCGCGACTCCCCCGCCGAGGTGGCCAAGAAGTTCGAGGAACTGGGCTTCAAGCGTCTGCACGTTGTTGACCTTGACGGTGCAAAGTCAAAGCATATCGTCAACTATCCAGTGCTCCGCCGCATCACGACGGAAACCACCCTCGATGTCGACTTCGGCGGTGGCATCAAGACCGACGAAGACATAGAGACAGCCTTTGCCGCTGGTGCTACCATGGTGACTGTGGGCAGCATTGCTGTCACACAACCTGACCTCTTTATTGCATGGCTCGACAAATATGGTGCTGACCGCATGATACTCGGTGCTGACGTGCGCAACGGAAAAATAAGTATCAATGGTTGGAAGGAAGATTCTGAGGAGGATCTGCTGCCTTTCCTGAAGAAATACATCGATGCCGGAGTCCACAAGGTGCTGTGTACGGAGATATCGAAGGACGGAACGCTCGCAGGTCCCGCCATCGATCTCTACAAGCGTGTGATGGATGTTTATCCTGAGCTGCACCTCATTGCCAGCGGCGGGGTCAGCAGCATTGATGACATCCGTGCCCTGGATGCGGCAGGCATCCCTGCCGTCGTATTTGGCAAAGCGATATACGAAGGAAAAATCAACCTTCGAGAACTGACAACTGACAGATGACAATAAAATAATAATGGGATTAGCAAAACGCATCATACCCTGTTTGGATGTGAAGGACGGTGAGACCGTCAAGGGCACCAACTTCATCAACCTCCGCTCTGCCGGCGACCCCGTGGAATTGGGCAAGACCTATAGTGAGCAAGGTGCCGACGAGCTGTGTTTTCTCGACATCACTGCCTCTTTCGAAGGTCGTAAGACGTTCACGGAGATGGTGACCAAGGTAGCAGAGACACTGAACATCCCCTTCACCGTGGGTGGAGGCATTAACGAACTGAAGGACGTGGAGCGCCTGCTCTATGCAGGTGCCGACAAGGTAAGCGTCAACTCAGCAGCCATCCGCCGTCCTGAATTGATTAACGAGATTACGACACGTTTCGGCAGTCAGGTGTGTGTAGTGGCCATCGATGCCCGCATGGACGAGGACGGCTGGCACTGCTATCTGAAAGGCGGACGTGAACGTACGGAGCGCGGTCTCTTTGAGTGGGCTTACGAGGCCCAAGAGCGTGGCGCCGGCGAAATCCTGTTTACCTCGATGAACCACGACGGCACCAAGAATGGCTATGCCAACGAAGCCCTGCGCGAACTGGCCGACAACCTCTCCATACCCATCATTGCCAGTGGCGGTGCCGGTTGTAAGGAGCACTTCCGTGATGTGTTCGTAGATGGTCATGCTGACGCAGCCCTCGCGGCCTCGGTGTTCCACTTCAGTGAGATTCCCGTGCCCGAATTGAAACAGTATTTGAAGAACGAAGGAATAAACGTTAGAATATGACAATAGATTTCGAAAAAATGGACGGCCTTGTGCCAGCCATCATACAGGATGCTGACACCCGACAGGTGCTCATGCTGGGCTTTATGAACCAAGAGGCTTACCAGAAGACGTTGGATACAGGTCATATCACATTTTGGAGCCGTACACGCAACTGTCTGTGGACAAAGGGCGAGACCAGCGGTCACTTTCTGAATCTCGTGGACATGAAGGTGGACTGCGACAACGACACCCTGCTGGTGCGTGTCCACCCCGTCGGCCCCACCTGCCACACTGGCACCGACACCTGCTGGAGCGAAGAGAATGTGCAGCAAGGTTCTATAACCAGTGGTCAGAGTGTGGAGTTGCAAACTAACTTATTGTTCCTCAGTGAGCTCCAGTCGTTCATCGACAAACGCAAGCAGGAGATGCCCGAGGAATCATACACTACGAGTCTCTTCAGCAAGGGCATCAACAAGATTGCACAGAAGGTTGGCGAAGAAGCCTTGGAGACCGTCATTGAAGCCACTAACGGCACCAACGACCATCTGGTATATGAAGCCTCCGACCTGCTTTACCACCTGTTAGTCATGCTGACTGAAAAGGGGCTGAGAATCGAAGATGTGGTGGCTGAACTACAGAAGCGCCACGACCCAAACTGGGACAAGAACCGCCGTGCGGCCAAAGCCGCAGGCACGATGAAGTGAAAAGTAAAAAAGGTAAAAAAAACATTGCTGCGATGCTTATTGATTACAAAAAAGCGAATATCTATCAGAAAGATGGCATCCTCGTACTGAAGGAAGTTAACTTCCACGTGGACGAGGGCGAGTTCATTTACATCATCGGCCGTGTGGGTGCCGGTAAGAGCACCCTGCTCAAGACACTCTACTTCGAGCTTGATGTTGATGAGGCCGAGTGTGCCATCGTGTTAAACCATGACCTGCATGAGATGAAGCAGAAATACATCCCTGCCTTGCGCCGCCAGATGGGTATCATCTTCCAGGACTTCCAGCTGCTTTCCGACCGTACGGTCAGGGATAACCTACGCTTCGTACTAAAGGCTACAGGTTGGAAGGACAAAGCCGAGATAGACGAACGCATCGATGACGTACTGAACGACGTGGAGATGCAGGAGAAGGCCGACCGTTTCCCCCATGAACTGTCGGGTGGTGAGCAGCAGCGTATCGCCATTGCCCGTGCCATTCTGAACAAGCCCAAGGTCATCATTGCAGACGAACCGACTGGTAATTTTGACATTGAGACTGCCCGCCAGATTATTGGTCTTCTACGTCGGGTGACACAGATGGGTACAGCTATTGTGATGACGACTCATAACACATCACTTTTGAAGGAATATCCAGGTATCGTCTATCGCTGCATCAACCAGCGATTAGAAGACATTACTAACGACTATAACCAGATGTCGCTCTACGAGGGCGAAGAGGAGGAAGAAGAAGAGAATACTATCGAGCAAAAGAAGGTGTCAGACTATTCTGACCGTGAAGACCTGTCGATGTAAAAGGGAAAAGAATAAAAGTAAAAATTTAATAATATGAAAGTAATGAAGTTTGGCGGTACGTCGGTAGGAACGCCGGCCCGCATGAAGGAAGTAACCAAGTTAGTAACCAAGTCTGGCGACCCCGTGTTCGTCGTGCTGTCAGCCATGTCAGGCACCACTAACTCACTCGTCGAGATTTCAAACTACCTCTACAAGAAGAATCCCGAGGGGGCCAACGATGTTATCAATCAGTTGGAGCGCAAGTATATGAAGCACATCAACGAGTTGTACTCGACGGAAGAGATGAAGTCGAAGACACGCGACTTACTTGTCAGTGAGATGAACTATCTGCGCTCGTTCACGAAAGAACTCTTCACTAGCTTCGAGGAGAAGAGCATCGTAGCTCAGGGTGAGCTGATGTCGACCAATATGGTGGTCAACTACATGCAGGAGCAAGGCATCAACGCCGTATTGCTGAATGCCCTTGACTTCATGCGTACCGACAAGAACTCAGAACCCGATCCCATCTATATCCGTGAGAAGCTGACAGCCATCATGGAAAAGGACGAGGGTTATCAGGTCTATGTCACTCAGGGATTCATCTGCCGTAATGCCTACGGTGAGGTAGACAATCTGCAACGCGGCGGCAGCGACTACACAGCATCGCTCATCGGTGCAGCCCTAAATGCTGAAGAGATTCAGATATGGACCGATATCGATGGCATGCACAACAACGACCCACGTGTGGTCGAGAAGACACAGCCCGTCCACCAACTGCATTTCGAAGAGGCAGCCGAGCTGGCATACTTCGGAGCCAAGATTCTGCATCCGACATGCATTCAACCTGCCAAATATGCTGGGATACCCGTGCGTCTGCTGAATACTATGAAGCCCGATGCAGAAGGTACTATCATCTCGAATGCCACTGAATACGGAAAGATTAAGGCCGTGGCTGCAAAGGACAATATCATCGTCATCAAGATCAAGTCGAGCCGCATGTTGCTGGCAACAGGTTTCCTACGCAAGGTCTTCGAAATTTTCGAGTCGTACCAGACACCTATCGACATGGTGTGTACCTCTGAGGTCGGTGTCTCAATGTCTATCGACAACTCATCCCATCTTGGCGAGATAGTGGACGAACTTAAGAAATACGGCACCGTGACCGTCGACACAGGCATGTGCATCATCTGTGTAGTCGGTGACCTTGACTGGTCGAACATCGGCTTCGAAACACAAGTAATGGATGCCCTTAAAAACATCCCCGTCCGTATGATTTCCTATGGTGGCTCCAACTACAACATCTCGTTCCTTATCCGTGAGGAGGACAAGAAGCGTGCCCTGCAGTCGCTGAGCAACACCCTGTTTAACCACTAAGCACGCACAAACCGACACAGAATGACAAAAGGATATTTCCCAACGGACAAACTGAACAAGATTCAGACACCGTTCTATTATTACGACGCGGAGTTGCTCAGAGAAACGCTCCGCGCCATCAATACCGAGGTCAACAAACACGAGGGGTTTGTTGTCCACTATGCCATCAAAGCCAACGCTAATCGCCAAATTCTACACATCATCCGCGAAGCTGGACTTGGTGCCGACTGCGTCAGTGGCGGTGAGATAGAAGCTTGCGTACAGGCCGGTTTCCCCACCTCGAAGATTGTCTTTGCCGGCGTGGGAAAGAGCGATTGGGAGATTAATCTCGGACTGGACCACGACATCTTCTGTTTCAACATCGAAAGCATTCCTGAACTGGAAGTCATCAACGAGTTAGCTGCTGCCAAGGGAAAGGTAGCACGTGTGGCTTTCCGCCTGAACCCGAATGTGGGAGCCCACACGCATGCTAACATCACCACAGGGTTGGCTGAGAACAAGTTCGGCATTGACATGCGCGACATGCTCAGCGTCATCGAAGAGGCCTCACACATGACGAACGTGAAGGTTGTCGGACTACACTTCCACATCGGTTCACAGAT
>Ga0265301_10003290_pt1 | contig 17279 bp, 19 predicted proteins | sample AusTroGonzalo_MG_2_FD_193488 | JGI IMG/M metagenome (GOLD analysis project Ga0265301, IMG submission 193488) | Bovine rumen microbial communities from tropical cattle in Woodstock, Queensland, Australia - Gonzalo_04 | ecosystem: Host-associated > Mammals > Digestive system > Stomach > Rumen ... | reverse complement strand
GTGCATTTCAAATTGTTAGTAACGCATAACGACCATATTTCCCACCAGCGGCATTTGAAAACCGCACTCTACGAAACACTTCATAGGTGTCTTTCGTATGGTGAAGGTGTCCGAAAAGATGATATTTCGGTCTTACTTCCATCACACGCTTGTATAGAGCGTGGTCGCCAAAATTGATACCGTCCTGCTCATCAAGGATGCCTAATGGAGGCTGGTGGGTGAGCAGAATATCAGTATCGTCTGGGATGCGGCTAAACAGTTCGGGGAAGATGCCGTCAAGGTCATCTTGCACGAACATCGGCACCCCATAGAACTTGATGCCGTCAATGGTGATGCCATCATTGCAGAGATAATGCACATTGTCAGGCAAGCCTTCAATGTTGGCACCATATAGGCAGTTGTCGTGATTCCCTGCAATGAAGATCTTGTGGGCATAGGGCAGACCGCTAAACCATTCGATGAAGTCCTTGACTTCCTCTTCGGTACCGTCCTCAGTAAAGTCGCCAGTGTGAACGATAACGTCTGCTTTGGGCAAATCGATTAGCAGCTCATGTTTGCCATGAGTATCAGAGATATGTAAAATTCGCATAAGTTTTAGTTGATTATTTAATTGGTTGTGTCTGTCATTGAATAGCAAACTTCATCTGTAACTTCCATCACACCGTTGTTTGGGAAAAGCGAACTGAAACTTTCCGAATGTTCTGTGTGGATGGGGATAATAGCTTTAGGCTTAATGTGCTCCACGATTTGCTGAAGCGATACCACATCAGCGTGACCGCTGGTGTGAATGTCAGGTAACCGTTTCCTAAGCTCTGGCTTGGCGGCCAACCATGCTTTCAATCGCTTCATCTCAGGCTTGTCCTGCTCCCAGTATTGCGCCCAGATAGAAGAGGTAATGCAGACCCTTGTGTTGTTGATATATCTTCCAAGGTCTCCAAGCAACTTGGGACGGAATAGCACTACATATTTCAATGGGTTAACGCTTAAATCGCCTTTCACCAATTTGGTGGCTCCACGGCGTAATCCATACACCAGTTTTTCATCTTTGTCAATCAACAAACTGGTCAGCCGATGCGGGAAATAGACCATAAGATTGGGATGTGTCTTTATACTTGGAATCTTCTCGTTGCTTGCATGAACCAGCTCCAGCACGTATGCTGCGTAAAGGTCAACACACAGAATGCGATTGGTTTTGATGCAAGCACGATACAAGGCTACCATTCGGTCGATATTTTGAGAAGAACACCAAACCAGGTGCAGGCTGTCTTTGTTCGCTAAGAATTGGCTTACAAATTCATTCTCCATGTCTGTTTCCGTCCTTTGCCTAACACCTCGGCCTATGTTCGTGCCTTCCAAAAAGAGGTAGTCCACATGTTGGGGCAGCCGTTTGTATAGTATACCTTTCTTGCCGTGAAGCCTGATGTCGCCAGAGTAAAGGATGCTTTTCCCGCACGCTTCAAAAAGAAACGCACAAGCCCCGAAAGCCGAATGGTCCACGTCGAATTTCGTAACACGAAAATCTTTGACGGTTACCGTGTTTTCAATGGGTTGAATGTCCAAATGTTTCGTGAGGTCTTCGCCCAAAAAGCCCGATATTTTCATCAGTTCGGCAGTTTCCTTCGTGGTGTAAACTTTTGTGCCTTCGGGAGCCTCGTTGAGCAATCCGTAATGGTCGGCATGGTAGTGACTGAGGAAAATGGCATCGCAATTACGAGTCCATTCCTTGGCATCTTCAAGAATCTTCTCTTGTGTTTCTAACGTTTGTTCCTCAAAGTCCAAGGGCAGGCCGCAATCTATCAGGATCTTTGTGTTTTGCGTAGCAAGTTCCACGCAGTTCCCACCGATTTGGTGGGAACCACGATGGATGATAAACTGTATGTTGTTTTGATTATTTCCCATTTATTGAATAAAAGATGTTGAAATTCAATGTTTTTCTTTTTTGTTATAGTCAAGACATTTTTGGTAGAAAACTGATAAATCGTCATCAATAATGTTTTCCCAATCAATTGGTTCTATACTAATATTTTGGAGAAACACATCATTACGATCAATCCACCAATTCTTCCATTTAGTGAACTCTTCCGTCTGATTGTCAGGAAACCGTTTATACTCTGTTATTCTTTGTGTCAACAAATTTCTTATGCTTTCCTTTGATAAATAGTCTTTTATTTTATTTCGTTGTTTTTCTGGTGTGATAACAAATAATCCGAGTTTCCCAAAATCTTCGTCGCTTAAGTCAACATCACATGCCATTTTTGCTATACAACCAATATATCTGACCGCTTGATTATAATCTTTACAACTACTTATTCCTTTGGATAGAGGGGCATAAATCTTTGCTTCAATCGCGTAAAAGAAAGAGAAATTCTCTTTGTCTATTTCCACTCCTGTTGCGGTCTTATCTTCAAACCTATATGACCCAATTACAGCATCTGCATGTGTTCTAGTTTCTCTCAGTTTTCCATGAAGAAAAGGAGATTTCAGTTGCGCTTCAGAGAACCATTTTTCACTCTGTTCACAATGCAATTGTTTTTGTACCAAACCTTTGCTTAATGCAAGTCTTAACAGCCAACCCTCATTATAAATGTCTGTCAATGGGAAAAAAGCTCCTCGTTTCTCAGCGTTTTTCTTGATGTCGTTTGTTTTAATTAATGTGATTAAATCTTCCATTTTATAAAAATCATATTATTTGATGCAAAATTACTGTTTTCCCACATTCGACCGTCGACTGTCGCCGAAACTCTCGGCGACAATCTGGTCAAAGTGGGTCATTGTTCCAGTAGATGTTGAAATTCTGGGTCTTTGACTACTTTCTTGAATTCGACCACTACATTGGGCAACTTCACGATGGGCTGGCCGAGCCGTGCGGTCACCGTGCCGTAGTTGTTGGCCTTCACCCATTCTACCACTTGGTTGCGGACTTCGTTGTCGAAGTAGAGCTTCACCTGCAGAGGGGTCTTGATTTCGGCAGCGTTGGCGAGGGTGTTGTTGAGCTGGCCGTTCTCGATGGGATTCTCCACGGTGATACCGAGCACGTAGGGCACGATGGCTCCGATGAGCGAACCTTTGTCGGCTTCGGGATTGACACCCATCTCCGTGCGGATTCCAGTCACCATTTTGCCCAGGACGATCATTCCCTCGGCCAGTCCTGCAGCGCAGATGGCATCCATCTCAGCGACCACGGCGGGATGGTCTTCGCCCAGCTCAGGGAAACGATACCTGATTTTCATTTCAAGTTGAGTGCGGAAAGCATCGATGTTGGCGCGAGCTTCCAATTTTTCTCTTCTCTTTCTCTCGTGTTCTTTGCGTGTTTTTTTGCTACTCATAGTGGGTTGTTTTTGAATTGTTACGCCATATAATACGATTGGGGTTGGCTCATCAACTACAAAACAAATGTAATTCAGTATAAATCAATAGAATAACAAGAAAAAATCTTGTGCGTAAATCCTGTGCGTAAAAGAACCTTAGCTATTTAGAAACTCATCCAACCATTGCTCGACAAAGATAGGATATTTCCAAATGCCCCAACAAAAAGCTCGCAAAGTTGGCTCATCATAACGCTCTTCTTCGACAGCAAGAAGGCAAAGTCGCTTATAAGCATCCTCGGCAGTTTCACCGTCTTGTGCAAGTGATAGTCCTCCGCAAATATCCCATTGTCCGTGATACTCTGGGTCGTAATCCTTGCAAAAGACTGGCATTAAGTTGATGAGCGGCTCCTCTTTTTGTTCATCTGTAAGAGGATTGTCGCTTTGTTCAGGAAGGCGATGATAAAGCCATTGCTCTGCTGCGGTGTAAACCGTGGTGCGCATCCCAATGCTGATGCCACACTCCTGCATGTAAGCCTTGGTCAGCAAGCGCAAAGCTTCAAGGGCATTCATTGTTTCGCCTTCTTTGGCGTACTTTTCAAATAATTCTTCTGTTTTAGTCATGTATAGCTTTTTATATGTTTTGAACTCTCTTTTTCTCCCAAGACCGAAGATACCATACAACCTCTTTCATTGACCATAGATACCTGTCCCGTTCGCCGTTTCTCTTGATTATGAAGCAAAGGTTGGCAAACTTTAGTTTTTCTGCATCATCTATTTTATGCTCTTTGAGATAGGTAAAATATGACAAAAGCAATTCCTTCACTCGGTTTATATCATCTTCGTTGTCTTGATTAAATTCCCCGTAATAGGCCCATTTGACAATGGCTTGCAGATACCTAACTTCCCAATCATTGAATTTACATTCAATCTTGTTAACAAAAGCCTTTGCCTCTTCTGGCTCCATGTCCTTGATTTCAGTGAGCCAAGTGAAAGACTTGTTACAGGCAGTGAGTCTATTGTAAATGAATGTCGCATACCTTTTTGCCCAGCTTTCACCCATTCGCGTGGCTAAATATTCGCCCTCAACACTTGTGGCTAAAGCTACTTTCGGCAGAGCGGCTAGCAACAATTTTCCACTCCTTCGCAAAGGAGGGTCAATATCCAACGTTTGGACAGTAAGTAAGTATGGGTTCAGCTCTACAAGTTGAAAGCGCATTATCTGCCCTTTGAAATCTCGCTCAAAGATGTCGTTCACTTTCATGATAGCAGCCCGATGATAATGATGATTGCAACAATAATGATTACAGTGATGATCACATTCTTGATGAATCTGCCAACCCTTTGCGCAAAGCTGAGATTATCTTCAGCCTCGTCGGCACTCGTCAGATTGTTTTCACCTTCCAAGGCGCATTTCTTGGAACAATAGTAACGCCTGTTCCAACGTGGGCCGCCTCTGTACCCTTCGCCGTCGGGAAAGTATCTCCCGCACCATTCACAATTTGCCATGTTTTTTTTCTGTTTTTTGTTACACAATGATTGAAAGGGATGTCCAAGTCCCCGAAGGGACTCAGACGTTGTAAATCCTGACAATTTTTTTCATCGCTTGGGCTTTTCGGATGGTGTCCCAGGTGCCTTTGCTTGAAGCCGTGACAAAGGCGAGGATGATGTCAGAGTTCTCAACAATGGTAGTGTTTCGTTGCAAAGGGGCACCGCGTCCGTAGCGGCCATAGTCAGGCTTGAATTCTTCGAGCGGGTAGCCGTGTTCCGAAGCGTATCGAGCGGCCAGCGAATCCGCGCCTTTGGCACCTCCTGAAACAATCTTTTCCACTTTAATCTTGGTTTTCTCGACAAAGCTGTCAACTGTTTCGGCCAGCAGAGAGTAATCCAAGAACTCCCTGGAGCCAACGATTCCCAATCTCATTTTTTCAATATTTTTAAAGAACAAAGTTTTTGAAACTACGTACTAATACGAATAGCTTCTTTGCAACGAAATCAATTTGATTGTAAATCGCTAAAAAACAGCAAACTAATAAGCAAAAAACAAAAGTGCGTAAATTATGTGCGTAACGGAATAATTCTCTATCTTTGCACGCAAAACGCAATAGATATGTCAGTTAGTTTTACCTTGGAGAAACGCACCAATTTGCATAATGAATGCCCCATCAGGCTTTCATGGAGCTTTATGGGTGAGCGCTACCAATCCACATTGGGCGCATCCATCAAGAAAGAAGATTGGGACGAGGAACGCAGATTGGTTAAGGCCAATGCACAAAATCATTGTGGACAAACAGCCGAAGACATCAACTTCCTCATCAAACGCGTCAGCACGGTAGTGATGGGTATTGAGCAAGACTGTGTTGGAAGCGAATTTATTGTCGGTAAGGACATGATGAAGCAAGCCATCAGCGATGCCCTAGCCAAAGATATCGCCCGACCTGAAGATATTGTCGAACGCTGCGTGAATGGTATAACATCTGAGTCTGAGCCAACTCCACGTTATTATAAGAATGCGGGTAAATATTATCAGTTTATATGCGATGCTGTTCACATATACCCTAATGGTGGCAGTTTCAAGATTCTCCAAGAACTATTTGGTATCCGCAGACGGATTGCAGTACCTCTCGACAGGTTTACGCAAGTAAGAGATGGAATTATGTCATCAACTCCATTCGCGGAGGTGGATAAAAAAGAAGTGTTTGGCAGATAGCGTTTTCTCTGTTACAGATTCTGAATACCGAAAAAAACGGGCGGTTTTTGATACTGCTAGAATCGCGGTATAATTCCTTAGTTAAACATTCTACTTATGTCTTCGCCTTCATTTTTAATATTTCTTCTGCTTTTTCCTTCTAATGCAAAACAACGAATCTCTGTTAGTTTTCCTTTGAATCTGAACTTCCCTTTTAAGGATTCAATAGTATCGTTTCGGTATGATTTGACAATTTCAATAAAATAACGAAGTACATTTACGTCATCTTTTTCTTCGTTTTTCAACTTCAAAAAATCCTTCTCATGGTCCACTTCATCGGCATTATTCGCTTTAAATTCTATCAAGCAAACTCTTTTTAGATTTTCATCATATATTACCATATCAAATTCTCCACTTCGACCATGGGGATTAGGGATAGGGTTTGTTGAAAAATCAGAATAAGTGTCTTTTGTCGGAGTTTCAACTGAATAAAAAAGATTAATCTCGTTTTCATTGCAATAGTAATTGAATTCTTCTATAAAAGCGAAACGAAGTTCTTGTTCACTAATCCTTGTGCTTTTAATTCGTTTTTCACCATTTTCATCATAATAATAAGCTGGAAAAACAAGACGACTTTGTCTTTCTCTTGTTGGTGGTAAATCTGAGTCAAAACCTTCTTTGTGATTGTTGTATACATTTTCTAATCGACTAAATGTGTTTGCAATAATTGAGTCAATCGTGTTTTTCAATTTATCTGTATTCATTGTTTTGTGTTTTTTCCACCGCAAAACTACATAATAATTTCATTAACACAAAAACCGGTTTCAATACTTCAACCTATAACGGTGTTTGAGGATGCACATCTCCCGCTGTCCCTAAAGCTCCATCGACAAGGAACATCACCATCCCAATCCCCGCCAAGGTGTTACATGCCGCGCCGAAGCCTTTGTCTTATGTTTGGCAGTGCTACAGTCCTTAGTTCGGTCGGATTTGAAATCCGCACAACCACAAATTTCAATGTAAATATTTGATAAACTTAAAATTATCGGATTACAAATCCTTATATTCACAACCGGCGGATTGCAAATCCGCCGGAACCTTTGGAGAAGCTTTACAATTCCTCCCCAAACTTAATGTCCTTCACATTAAGTTGCAAATTAGTTTTGCCCTGCCAAGTGTTGTACTCCAGATGATAGCAGATGCTGAAAGGCTCGCCGTCGTGGATGCGCTTGAAGAGGTCGCCTTTCTGGAAAGCGATGCCAGAGAAGGGCGCTACGCCCTGTTCGATGTCGCCGGGTTGCGTCACAGTAAGTTTCAGGTGACGCTGGCCGCCCACGGGACGCGAGCCGCCCGCGTCGATGACGTTGTCTGTCCAGAACACAGGAGCCATATTGCCGGGGCCGAAGGGCGCAAACTGGTTGAGGATGCGCATGAACTTAGGCGTGATGTCGGCAAAGTTGATCTTCAGGTCCACCTCAAGCTCGGGCACGAAGTCCTCGTCGATCAGATGCTCGGCGACATAGGCTTCAAAGCGGCGACGGAACTCGGCCAGATTCTCAGGCTTCATCGAGAGACCTGCGGCATATTTGTGGCCACCGAAGTGCTCCAAGAGGTCGGAGCAGTGATCGATGGCGTCATAGATGTCAAAATTACGGATGGAACGCGCCGAGCCGGTGATGAGGCCGTTGGCACGGGTCAGGACGATCGTGGGGCGGTAATAGTAATCAGTGAGGCGTGAGGCCACGATGCCGATGACACCACGGTGCCATTTCGCGTTGAAGACCACCGTGCTCTTGGCGTCTTTCAGCTCCTGGTCGGCGGCAATCATGTCGAGGGCTTCCTCCGTGATGCGGTTGTCGAACTCGCGGCGTTCGTCGTTGAGGTCGTTGATGGAAGCCGCCAGTTTCTCGGCGTGTTCCTGTTTTTCAGCGATGAGCAGACGTACCGAGTCAGACGCCTTGGCGATACGTCCTGCGGCGTTGATGCGCGGTCCGATAAGGAACACCAAGTCACTGATGGTCAGCTCTCTGGTGAGCACATTTTCGTCTTCGTCGATTTGGTCTTCATCGCGACGATAGATGTTGGCGTGTTGCAGAATGGCCTCGATACCTGGACGCGGTTTCTTGTTGAGCTGCTTCAAGCCGAAATGGGCCAACACACGGTTTTCGCCCGTGATGGGCACGATGTCGGCGGCGATACTCACCGCCAGCAGGTCGATAAGCTCGTAGACCTGTTCGATGGTTCCCAGCCCACTCATCGAGAGCGCCGTAATCAGCTTGAAGCCCACGCCGCAGCCCGAAAGCTCGTCGTAAGGATAGGTGCAGTCGGGACGCTTGGCGTCGAGCACAGCCACGGCATTGGGGATAATATCGCCCGCACGGTGATGGTCGCAAATGATGAAATCGACGCCTCGCTCATTGGCATAATCGATACGCTCATTGGCCTTGATGCCGCAATCGAGAGCGATGACCAGCTTGAAATTGTTCTCAGCCGCATAGTCGATGCCCTTGAAGGAGATGCCGTAGCCTTCCTCGTAGCGGTCGGGGATATAAAACTCGATTTTCTTTTTCTTGAAGAAAGGCTTGAGGTAGGTGTAGACCACCGCCACGGCCGTCGTGCCGTCCACGTCGTAGTCGCCATACACCAGCACCTTCTCGCCCTCGTTGATGGCGCGGAGCACGCGTTCGACGGCTTTGTCCATGTCCTTCATCAGGAACGGGTCGTGCAGCTGCGAGAGCGACGGACGGAAGAAAGTCTTGGCCTCTTCATAGTTCGTAATTCCGCGTTGGACAAGCAAAGTGGCAAGGTTCTCATCAATATTGAGCACCTTGACAATCTCAGCAACTTGCTGTTTATCAACCGATTGATTTAAAATCCACTTGGATTCCATTCGCGTAATTTTGAACTTGTAAAAATAAGAAGAATTTCAATACCACAAGGGGGAAATTGTAGTTTAGAATGAAGTTTTCTTTTATCACATTCATTTTCAACCAATTATTTTAAGGATTTTTTTCCTATTCCACATAATGCAATGGCGTTTGTTTTTGTTGAAATCTTTGTTCAAAAAAAATGAAAAAGAGGCTTGCGGGGTTTCTAGTTTTTTGGTATTCTTGCATTTTAATTCACCCTAATTTTTCCAGCTTTGAAAAAGATTAGAACTGCTTTAATATCAGTATTTTATAAAACGGGCATCGACACCATCGTCGACTTGTTGAAGCAAAACGGGGTACAGATTTACTCCACAGGGGGAACCTATGACTTCATCAAGCCGATCGATCCTTCGGTGAAGACCGTCGAGTCGCTCACGGGCTATCCGTCCATCTTGGGCGGTCGTGTGAAGACCTTGCATCCTAAAGTGTTTGGCGGCATCTTGGGTCGCACCCAGCTTGCCTCGGACCAGAAGGAGATGAAGGAATACGACATCCCTTCCTTCGACCTCGTCATTGTCGATCTCTATCCCTTCGAGGAGACCGTGTCCAAGACCGAAGATGCATCGGCCATCATCGAGAAAATCGACATCGGTGGCATTTCGCTGATTCGCGCCAGCGCGAAGAACTTCAACGACGTGCTCATCGTGCCTTCGCAAAAGTATTACGGCGAACTCATCCAACTGCTGAAAGAGCAACATGGTGAGACCTCCATCGACGACCGCCGTCGTTTTGCCGCCTACGCCTTTGGCGTCAGCTCGCATTACGACAGCGCCATCATGAACTGGTTTACGAAAGACGTCGAAAAGAAGCCACTGCGCATCACCGAAGAAGAAGGCACGCCCCTGCGTTATGGTGAGAACCCGCATCAGAAAGGCACCTTCTATGGCGACCTTGACGCGATGTTCGAGAAACTGCACGGCAAAGAGCTGTCGTACAACAACCTGCTCGACCTCGACGCAGGTCTCAACCTCATCCGTGAGTTCGACGAGCCGACCTTCGCCATCCTCAAGCACAACAACCCCTGTGGCATCGCCTGCCGCAAGACCGTGAAAGAGGCTTACCTCGCCGCTTTGGCTGGCGACCCCGTCTCGGCCTTCGGTGGCGTGCTGGTGTGCAACCGTCCCATCGACCTTGAAGCGGCCGAAGAAATCAATAAGCTCTTCATCGAAGTCATCGTGGCTCCGAAATACGAAGACGGCGTGCTCGACCTGCTCTTCTCGAAGAAGAACCGCGTGGTTTTACGCCTGAAGGCCGACCTTTACAGGCCACAAACAGTGAAGACTGCCTTGAACGGCTACCTCGTGCAAGACCGAGACCTTCACACTGAGACCGCTGACGACTTCAAGGTCATCACCGCCAAGGCACCTACCGCCGATGAAGTGAACGACATGATTTTTGCCAACAAGATTGTGAAGCACAGCCGCTCCAACGCCATCGTCCTCGCCAAGGGCAAGCAACTCTTTGCCTCGGGCATCGGGCAGACTTCGCGCGTGGATGCCCTGCGTCAAGCCATCGAGAAGGCTCGTTCGTTCGACTTCGACCTTAAAGGCGCCGTGTTGGCTTCCGATGCTTTCTTCCCCTTCAAGGACTGCGTTGAGCTGGCCCACGAAGCGGGCATCACTGCCATCGTGCAACCTGGTGGCTCGGTGCGCGACCAAGAATCCATCGACTGCTGCAATGAGAACGACATTAGCATGGTATTTACAGGATTTAGACATTTTAGACATTAGAAAAGACGCGAGACTACGAGACCGCGTGACTGCGAGACGGGGCAACACCCGAAGTCTCGAAGTCCCGAGGTCCCGAAGTCAAAAAAGACAAACAACTGACAACTAACAACTGAAGATTATGGGAGCATTTTCATTCCTCAACAAAGAAATCGCCATTGACCTCGGTACGGCCAACACGATCATCATATATAACGACAAAGTGGTCGTTGACGAGCCTTCCATCGTGGCCCTGCAACGCGACACGAAGAAAATCATCGCCGTGGGCAAGCGTGCCATGATGATGCACGGCAAGACCCACGAGAACATCAAGACCATCCGCCCGCTGCGCGACGGTGTCATCGCCGACTTCCAAGCCGCCGAATACATGATGCGCGAGATGATCAAGATGATCAATTTCAAGAACACCCTGTTTCCGCCCAGCCTGAAGATGGTCATCTGCATCCCTTCGGGTATCACCGAGGTGGAGGAGCGCGCCGTGAAGGACTCGGCCGAGCAGGCCGGCGCCAAAGAGGTGCGTCTGATCCATGAGCCTATGGCTGCTGCTATCGGTATTGGCATCGACGTGCTTGAGCCGACGGGTAACATGATTATCGACATCGGTGGTGGTACCTCCGAAATCGCCGTCATCGCCCTCGGTGGCATCGTCAACAACAAGTCCATCCGCATCGCTGGTGACGACTTCACCGCCGACATCGAAGAGTACATGCGCAAGCAACACAACATCATCGTGGGCGAGCGCACCGCCGAACGCATCAAGATCGAGGTTGGCTCGGCTATCCCGCAACTCGACAACCCGCCCGATGACTACGCCGTGCAAGGCCGCGACATGCTGACGGGTATCCCGAAGGAAATCAAGGTGAACTATGCCGAGATTGCGCACTGCCTCGACAAGAGCATCATGAAGATCGAGACCGCTGTGCTCAACGCCTTGGAGCAGACCCCGCCCGAGCTGTCGGCCGACATCTACCGCACGGGTATCTACCTCACCGGTGGTGGTGCCTTGTTGCGTGGTCTCGACAAGCGTCTCAACGCCAAGACCAAACTGCCCATCCACGTGGCCGAAGACCCGTTACGCGCCGTCGCCCGTGGTACCGGCATCGCCCTGAAGAACTTTGACAGATTTACGTTCCTGATCAAATAATTGACGCGGGACTACGAGACGCGAGACCGCGGGACTTTTTTGACCCGTGTCCCGAAGTCCTATGTCCCGAAGTCCGAAAACAGCTATGTACAATCTGCGGCGTTTTATTCTCAAGCATCACTTCGTCATCTTGTTCATCCTGCTCGAGGTGATCTCCATCTTGTTGCTTGCCAACAGCCAGCGATTCCACCGCAACCGCTTGGTGAACACCACCAACGATGTCGTGGGCAAAATCTACGAATGGGGCAGCGAGGTGGGCAACTATTTCCGCCTCAACACCACCAACGAACAGCTGGCCGAGGAAAACGCCATGCTCAGACAGCAGCTATCGGTCGTTTACGACACCACCACCTGCACCTACGACATCACCCAGGGCGACACGCTCTACAAATACATCCCCGCGCAGGTGGTCAACAACAGCACCAACCAAGCCAACAACTACATCATCATTAATAAAGGTAGAAAAGACGGCGTTGAGCGCGACATGAGCGTCATCTCTTCGGACGGCATCGTGGGCGTTGTCATCGACGTGAGCCGAAACTATGCCTCTATCATGAGCCTACTCCACAGCGAGTCGGTGGTGGGCGTGCGTTTCAAGAACAACCAAGAGATTGCCGGCGTGAAGTGGGAGACCAACAACTATCGCTACGGCATGGTGGAAGACATCCCCACCCATATCGTCCTGCAAAAAGGCGACACCGTCCTCACCAGCTCGCACTCCCACATCTTCCCCGAAGACCTGATGGTGGGCACCGTGGAGGAGTTCTACCCCACCGCCGTCGACGCCTTAAGCAAGGCCAAGATCCGTTATGCCACCGACTTCGCCACCCTGAGACACGTTTATGTCATCAAAGACCTGCACAAACCCGAGCTTGACTCGCTAAAAGCCAAATTGCAATGAACAAGACCGTGCTCAATATCATCCGCTTCGTCGCCCTCGTGCTCCTTCAGGTGCTGGTCATCAACCACATCAGGCTGGGAGGCTATGTACATCCATATATCTACATGATTTTCATTATGTTGTTGCCCTTCAGCATGCCCAAATGGCAGATTTTGGTGCTGGGGTTTGTGACGGGTTTGACGATTGACTTGTTTACAGGAACGCCAGGCCTTCATGCCGGAGCCACCACCTTGATGGCTTTCTGCCGGCCGTCCATTATCAGCCTTATCTCGGGCAACCAGAAATTCGAGAACATATATGAACCTAACTTGAGTCAACTCGATGGCATGTGGTTTTTCCGCTATGTGCTCTGCCTGGTGCTCATCCATCATTTCGCGCTGTTTTTCCTCGAGTCGTTCAGCATCCACCTTATCGGACAAGTGCTGCTACGCATCCTGCTTAGCGTGCCCGTGTCCGTCTTCCTCATTATGATGATCCTTTATATTTTCAAGACCGAAAAGAGAAGAGAATAATATAAACAACTGAATTACAATGAAAAAATACCTGTTATTCCTATTTGCACTTGCATTTGGCTTGTGCGCATGCAACGAGAAAACCGAAAGCTTCAAGGTCAACGTCAGCCTGACCAACGGCAATGAAAAAACCGTCTACCTGCAAAAGTACGTCAACAATGAGCCTATCACCATCGACTCGGCCGTCATCAAGAACGACTTGGCCGTCTTGACTGCGCCTGTCGACAACCCGCAAATCCTCTACGCTTTGAGAATCAAGGGCAGACGTGGCAGTATGCCTTTCTTTGCCGACAACAAGGACGTGACCTTTGTGGGCGACTTGAACAACCCTGAAGCCGTGGAAATCATGGCCTCAGAGACCCAAGCTGAGCTGAATGCCTACGAGGAGCAGCTGAAGACTTTCGACCTGCAAATCCGCGACCTTTATACTTTGATGAATGAGGCCATCGACAACAACGATTCCATCCGACTGGATTCGATCAACGAAGTGGGTACCGCGCTGATGGAGCAGCAAGACAACTTCCGCGACGAATACATTAAGGCGCATCCCGACAGCTTCGTCGCCCATTACATCCTCGATGGCGTGAAGCAAGACTATCCAGTTGATCAGTTGAAAGAGATGGTCGATGCTTTCACCACCGAGTCCATCTACCGCGACCACCTCAACGAATACATCGCCGACCAGATGCGTTTGGAAATCGGCCAACCTTTTATCGACTTCACGCTGATGACGAAAGACGGCACCGAACTTGTCCTTTCCGAAATCATCCCTCAAAACAAACTCACGCTGGTCGACTTCTGGGCCTCGTGGTGTGGTCCCTGCCGTCACGAGAACCCCGTGGTGAAAGCCGCCTACGAGCAGTTCCATGAGCTTGGTTTCGATGTCGTCGGCGTCAGTGTTGACCAAGACAAAGCCGCGTGGCTGAAGGCTGTCGAAGACGACCAGCTGCCTTGGACACAAGTGCGCGACAGCGAGAACAAAGCCAGCGAAGACTATATGATTTACTACATCCCGTCCAACTTCCTCTTTGACCAAAACGGCACCATGGTGGCCAAAGGCCTGCGTGGTGAGGAACTGGCGGCTAAACTTGCTGAACTCTTGAAGTAATGTTGAATGCGGAATTATGAATGCGGAATATCGCGATGCGCTGCTGGGCTTCGCCCCTACTCCGCATTCTGCATTCTGCATTCCGAATTAAAAACTCACGCTATGAAAACGAAACTCATTCTTTTGTGCAGCCTTGCAGTGGGGTTGTTTGCCTGCACCTCAACGCCTGAGACCAAGACCTTTAAGGTCAACGTGAACCTGGCGAATGCCGATGGACAGACCGTCTACCTGCAAAAAGACGGACAGGTGCTCGATTCAGCCGTTATCGAAAACTGGGATGCAGTGTTCAACACGCCTGTTTGCGACGACAACGAGATGTATAGCCTCATGCTGCCAGGCTGGCGCCGACCCTTCGCTTTCTTCACCGACAATGTGGACGTGACCCTCGAAGGCGATGCCCAGAACCCCAACGCCATTTTGGTGAAAGGCTCCGAGTCGCAAGACCGCCTGATGGCCTTTACTGAAAGCTATAACGAGCTGGAAGCCAAACTTGAAGCTGACAGCACAATGAGTCAAGCCGACAAGGACGAAATCCTCAAAATGCATTGCTTCGACTATGTGTGGGACCACCCCACCGACCCCGTGGCGCATTATGTGATGTATCGCTATAAATGGGCCTTTGGTCCCTGCGAGCTGCGCACGATGATTGACAACATCCACCATGCCGACAGCACCCTGGCCACCAAAAACCTTCAGATGGCCGAAGAATATGTGGAAAAACAAGAGCGCGTGCAGGCGGGTCAGCCCATCATCGACTTCACCCAAAACGACCCCGACGGCACCCCCGTGACGCTCAGCGAACTCGCCCAAGGCAAGCTTCTGCTCGTCGACTTCTGGGCCTCATGGTGCCCCGACTGCCGCAAGGCCAACCCTGACGTAGTGGCTGCTTATCAGAAGTACCACGACCAAGGCTTCGATGTGCTCGGCGTCTCATTCGACACCGACAAAGAAAGATGGTTGGCCGCTGTCGAAAAAGACGGCTTGACCTGGACGCAAGTCTCCGACCTCCAAGGTTGGAGTAATGCCGCAGGCGCTTTGTATGCCATCGCTTTCATTCCTCAAAATGCCCTCATTAAAGACGGCTTGATTGTCGCAAGAAATCTTGAAGGCGAGGCGATGATGGAGGAAATCGCAAGACAATTGGAAAACTAAATAAAGCAGATTCCGATGATGCGAAAATGGCGCGAGTTGTATCGCGCCATTTTTTGTTGTTATCGTCCAGCCGCCCAAGCTACAAACGGTGGATTAGGATATTCTTTTTTACTGTATTCCAAAGGTTGTCCGTCGCTGATGCGAAGCACCTTGCCACCTGCGGCGCGCAGGATGGCATCGGCAGCGGCGGTGTCCCACTCCTTGGTCTTGCTGTAACAGACATAGACATCGGCACTGCCTTCGGCCAGACGGGCGAATTTGAGGCTGCTGCCCTGCGTGTCGATGACCAGGTCAGGATGGGCGGGCCGCAATACCTTATTAATATATTCGTCCACCTCGGGCGTGCGGTGGGATCTGCTGACCAATACTGTGAACGGACGTTCCCTTTTAATGCTGAATGCGGAATTATGAATGCTGAATGTCGCAATGCAACGCTGGGCTTCGCCCTCATTCCGCATTCCGCATTCCGCATTCCACATTTTATTAAGTACTGGAGCATAAATGACGCCCAGGACGGGTTGTTTGTCGTCAATCAACGCGATATTGACGGTAAATTCACCATTTCGGTTGACGAATTCCACCGTGCCATCCAAAGGGTCAACGAGCCAATAGCGTTTGTATTGCGAACGATCAGACGGCAGGTCTTCCTCGCTGATGAAGGGTATGCCCGTCGGTTTCAATATCTCCTTGATAATGTTGCTGGCGCGAAGGTCGGCCTGGGTGACGGGTGAGTCATCGTCCTTGGTATAGACCTCGAAAGGCTGGGCATACACTTCCATGATGGCCTCTCCGGCTTCGAGTGCGGCTTTTTTGGCTAATTCTAGTAATTGTTCCATGCTGCAAAAGTAGTGTTTTTATTGTATTGAAAACCAATACTATAAGAAAAATGTTTCAAAAAAGTTTCATCCGTGCCAATTTATTCCACTAATTTTGCACGCGCAAAACCAAAGCATCCAAAGTAATTAAAACCGGGGTTGCAAGAGCGCCCTTTAGTGTAAAAAAAAGACTATGGCAAAGAATTTAGTTATCGTGGAGTCACCGGCCAAAGCCAAGACCATCGAAGGGTTTTTGGGCAAAGAATACACGGTGAAGTCGAGTTACGGACACGTGCGCGACTTGAACAAAAACACCTTGAGTGTCGATATTGAAAACGACTTTGAACCCCAATATGAGATTTCGGACGACAAGAAGGCCCTGGTGGCCGAATTGAGGAAGCTCTCGAAGGGCGCCGACACGGTGTGGCTGGCATCCGATGAGGACCGCGAGGGAGAATCCATCTCGTGGCATCTCTATGAGGCCCTCGACCTGAAGAAGAAAGACACCAAACGTATCGTCTTCCACGAAATCACCAAGACCGCCATCCTCGACGCCATCGAGAACCCGCGCGACATCGACATGGGTCTCGTGGCCGCCCAGCAGGCACGCCGCGTGCTCGACCGCCTCGTCGGTTATGAGCTGTCGCCTTTGCTTTGGAAAAAGGTGAAGCCCGCCCTTTCGGCTGGCCGTGTACAGAGTGTGGCCGTGCGCCTCATCGTCGAACGCGAAGAGGAAATCAAGAACTTCGTGCAGACCAGTGCCTATCGCGTTACGGCACAGTTCTCTTTCATGAAGGACGGTCAGGAACACAACCTCTTGGCTGAGTTGCCGCACCGTTTCGACACGGAAGAAGAGACGCGTAAGTTCCTGGAGTCGTGCATGGATGCAAGCTATAAAGTCGATTCCATCGAGAAGAAACCCGCCACACGCTACCCCGCACCTCCGTTTACCACTTCCACGTTGCAACAGGAAGCCGCCAGAAAGCTCGGCTTCTC
>Ga0265301_10003289_pt1 | contig 17282 bp, 10 predicted proteins | sample AusTroGonzalo_MG_2_FD_193488 | JGI IMG/M metagenome (GOLD analysis project Ga0265301, IMG submission 193488) | Bovine rumen microbial communities from tropical cattle in Woodstock, Queensland, Australia - Gonzalo_04 | ecosystem: Host-associated > Mammals > Digestive system > Stomach > Rumen ... | reverse complement strand
AACTATGCAACGTCTACATACAATTCTTGCGGCATTGGCTATAGCAACAGCCGCAAATGCACAAATCGGACAACCATTTATTCACGATCCCTCTACCATCGCTGAGTGCGAAGGCAAGTACTATACCTTTGGTACGGGTGGCGGCGGCCTTATCTCTGAGGACGGCTGGAGCTGGCACAGTGGCGCTGAGCGTCCTGGTGGCGGTGCTGCCCCCGACGTCATTAAGGTGGGCGACCGTTACCTCTGCATCTATGGTGCCACGGGTGGTGGCCTTGGTGGTGGCCATAACGGCCGCATCCTCACCATGTGGAATAAGACCCTTGACCCCAAGTCACCCGACTTCAAGTGGTCAACCGCTGTCGAGGTTTGCTCTTCCGACGGTATGGAAGATCAGGATGCTATTGACCCAGGTGTACTGCTTGACCCCACGACGGGTCGTATGTGGGTCAGTTACGGTACTTATTTCGGCACCATCCGTCTCATCGAACTTGACCCCAAGACGGGTTTCCGTGTAAAGGGTAACAAAGAGAAGGATATCGCCATTGACTGCGAGGCTACTGACTTGATTTACAAAGATGGCTGGTATTACCTGTTGGGTACGCACGGCACTTGCTGCGACGGTGTCAACTCTACCTATAATATTGTAGTAGGTCGTTCACGTTCTGTCGAAGGCCCCTATATCGATAATGTAGGTCGTGACATGTTCCACGGTGGTGGCCGTATGGTGATTGCTGCTGGCAACCGCAAGACGGGTGCTGGACACTTCGGACGCACCATTCTCGACGAGGGCGTTGAGATTATGTCGTTCCACTGGGAGGCAGACTTTGATCAGGGTGGACGTTCCACACTGGCTATCCATCCCCTGCTGTGGAAGAATGGCTGGCCCTACGCTGGCGAGCAGGTTAAGGCCGGCACATACGCTATTCTGAGCGAGCGTCGTGGTTATTCACTCGAACTCGGTGTCGACTTCGTTCGTATGAATGTGGCCCGTGCTGGTGGCTTTGGCGGCTTCGGTGGTCGTCCTCAGGCCAATCAGGCACCTCCTCAGCCCGTTGCCGAGCAGACGTTGGAGCAGGTACAGGGTTCATGGCCCGCTGGCGACATTGCTGTTCGTTGCAGCGACTACATGTTCCGTCCTTGGCAGAAGTGGCAACTGCAGCCTACGGGCAAAGGTACTATTGCCGGTCCACTCTTCAGTATCCGTATCGAGGGTACCAACCGTGCTCTGACTGCTACCGCTGACCTTGAACTGACAGCTAAGGAGTTTGCTAATCTTGACGAACAGCTCTGGCGCGTCGAGCAGCTTACTGACGGTACTTACCGCATCATGCCTTACGCCATTCCTGGTCAGGGCAAGAACCAGAAGTACTGCCTCTACTCAGCAGGCGACTCTACGCCAACACTGGCTGAGTACGACTTTAAGAGCGACAATTCCAAGTGGAATCTGCGCCTTGAGAAGTAATCTGAATTCCGATTGCAAATAATCAATGAGGGTGTGTCAATTGACACACCCTTATTATATGTCGTTTTAGTATGCTTTCTCACAATCCTGGTAGTAATCTGATTACTGCGTAAGTATTTTCAGATACTGCGTAAGTAATTTCGATTACTGCGGTAGTAATTCCAGCTACTACGCTACTAATTCCAGCTACTACGCTACTAATTCCAGCTACTACGCTAGTTATTGTAATTACTAGCTGTGTAGTTGAGCACGTTTATAATAAATAAAGAACCACCGTAGCGTTGGCTGCGGTGGCTCTTGTTATTGAGTTGCAAATGGATTACTCACCCTTTGTAATTGTTACCTTGATATCGTCGAAGTAATAGGTGTTATGACCGCCCTTTCCGAGGTTGAAGGCGATGGTGTACATGCCAGCAGCAGCCTTACCCCATGAATTGTCTGAAGATACTTCAACTTCCTTCTCGAAGTCAGCCCACTCTGTAGTGAAGTTCACATTGTCGAGGCAGTACCAGTGGATATAAGCACCAGGAGCACCGTGAGACTGAGTGCCTACACCACTCTGAGCAACGTCAGCCTTCACCTTCATCTGAAGCTTCAGCTTGTCGCCAGCCTTCAGAGCCTGATCCTTACCAAAGCTGATAAAGAACTGGCTATCCCAATCTGCAAAGTTAGAGAAGTCTTCCTTCAGAGGATTACCATCGGTTACAGTACCATTTCCTGCGGCAAAGGCTTCTGCATTACTGCGAACTACAACAGCAGCGCAGTGGTTCTTAGCGTTAGCGGGGTCAACAACGATGTTGGCCTGGCCATCGAACTGAGCAGCAGAAGTACGCCACTCGTGGCACCAGTAAGCATCAGAACCAGTGATGTACTCGAAGCTACCGCCAGAAACTGCGTTACCCTCGTCCAGAGGATCGTAACGAACAACCTCTACGCGCATGTCGTCGAAGTAGTATGTGTTATGACCACCCATTGACAAGTTGAATGCGATAGTGTACATGCCGTCCTCGGCCTTACCCCAGCTACCACCTTTACCAACTTCTACTTCCTTGGTGAATTCTTTCCACTCTGTGGTAAAGTTTACGTTGTCGAGGCAGTACCAGTGGATGTAAGCACCAGGAGCCTTGTGAGACTGTGTGCCAATACCGTCCTGAGCAACATCTGCCTTAACCTTCATGGTCAGACGAATCTTATCCTTCTCCTTGAGAGCCTTATCCTCACCCAGAGTGATAAAGAACTGGCTATCCCAACCTGCAATGTGATCACCGTCAGCAATCATGTTGCCAGCAGCCTGAGCTTCTTCCTGACTACGAACTACAACTGCTACGCAGTGGTTGTCGGGATTGGCAGGATCTCTAACAATGTTAGCAGCGCCGTCGAACTGAGCGGCAGAAGTACGCCACTCGTGTACCCAGAAGTTGGCAACCAGCGAACCTTCGCAAGAACCGTTCTGAATCTCACTGCCTTCGTCGAAGTTGTCAACCACAGGGAAGGGAACTGCACCTTCGTAAATGGGGTTGTCGTCAACCGAACATGACGTGAAACCAACAGCGATCATTGCTGATGCAGCCAGTGTCAAAAACATTTTTTTCTGTTTCATAATCGTTATAAGTTTAAGTTAAAAAATAATATGTAAGTTAGATTGTTCACTTATTTATAGACTAAATCGTTGCAAAGGTACACATTTTTTACGAAATATGCACTACTTTTCACGAAATAATTTTTATTTTTTGTAACATTTTGTTTTTGTAATATAAAAAAAGTACGTTTAGAGAGACAAAAACCACCATTCTGCAAGCCTTTCTTCTACTTCTTATTACCGTGTACTTCGTTCATGTAGTCGCGCGGTGACATGCCGTAGAACTTCTTGAAGATGGTAGAGAAGGACGCTGCATTATTGAACCCGCAGGCATACATCACCTCGGTGATATTCATGTTGTGGGTGGCAAATAGATGGGCAGCCTGCTTCAGTCGGATGTTACGGATGAAGTCGTGCGGTGTCTGACCAGTCAATTCCTTCATCTTTCGGTGCAGGTGGACGCGGCTAAGACCTACCTCGTCCGCAATGGCGTCGACGCTGAGGTCGGAGTTGCTGATATTCTTGTTGATGACCTTCATGACGCGTTCGAGCAGTTGCTCGTCGGGCGACTTCATCTTAATCTGGTCAACCTGCTCTTCGAGTTGGTCGTTGCGTCCGTACTTCAGACGAAGCATCTGGTGGGTATGAACGAGATTGACGATGGTACGACGCAGAATATCCATATTGAAGGGTTTGGGGATATAGGCATCCGCGCCCATCTCCAGACCTTCGAGCTGGTCCTCGTCGCGACTCTTGGCCGTCAGCAGGATAACGGGGATGTGGCTGGTGGTAGCGTTAGATTTGATCTTCGAACACATTGTGTTACCATCCATCTCGGGCATCATCACGTCGGATATGACTAAGTCGGGTACGGTACGAAGCACCTCGGAGAGACCCTCGCGACCATTGACGCAGGCTGCCACGTCATAGTCGGCAGACAGTTCACCACGCAGGAATTCGCGGATTTCCTCGTCGTCTTCAACGATGACAATACGCTGTCGGCGGCCAGCCTTGGGCAGCTCGTCGGTTGTCTCTTTCTGCTGTTCGGGCGTTACTTCTGGGTCGGTATCATCGATAAGACTGGTAGCAGGGGTCGTTTCTGGAATCTCGTCCACAATCTCTTCCGGCTTCAGGTGTGCGTAGCCTAACGGTATGGTGACAAAGAACTCGCAACCCTTCTCGCCCTCATTATTCTGCACACGGATGGTACCATGATGTAACTCGACGAGTGAGCGTGTCAGGTCGAGGCCAATACCCGTACCAAGGTTTCGTTCGTCAATGCTGACAGGTGCCTGATAGAAGCGCTGGAATACCTGATCCAGCTTGTCGGCAGGAATGCCAGGACCACTGTCGCGGATGGCGATCGTAACCTGTTTTGCATCGTGGGTGAGACGCATGATGATTTGTCCACCGACAGGTGTGAACTTGAAGGCATTGGAGAGAAGGTTGACAATAATCTTGTCGAAATTATCACGGTCAATCCATACGGGCAACTCCTGTGTGTCGCGCTCGTAGAGGAATTTCACGTTCTTTGATTTGGCCTGCTGGGTAAACAATGTGTAGATGTCGCTGATGAAGCTAATCAGCTCGGTTTCGCACATGTGCATCTGCATTTGACCCTTGTCAATCTTTCGGAGGTCCATCATCTGGTTGATGAGGCCAAGAATACGCTCGGCATTACGACGGATCGTTTCGTAGATGCTACGACGGTGGGGGTCATCGTCCTGCTTGATAAGTGACAGCAGAGGCGTGACGATAAGCGTCATAGGCGTTCGTATCTCATGCGAGATGTTCATAAAGAACTTGAGCTTGGTATCGGCCATCTCCTCGGCATGGATATGCTCCTGAAGACGCAGACGGTCCTGCTCCTTATGCTGATGCTGGCGACGGTAGTAGAGGAAACCGCCCAAGAGTGCCAGCACATAGACGGCATAGGCAAAGGGCGTGCGGTACCATGGCGCATGGATTACCACGCGGAAGCAACGCTCGGGAGTGCTGATGCCGTTCTGCTCGGCCACCACACAGAAATCATAGTCGCCAGGACGCAGATGGCTAAGGGTTATCTCGTTGACGCCAGGTTGCATGCGAACCCATTCCTCACTATTGATGCGATAGCGGTAGACGATATGCTCCGGGTTGTCGTAGGACAGCGTAGATAGTTGGATAGCGAAAGTGTTGTCGCTGGGGCTGAGCACAAAACGGTCGGCAGCGATAACGGTGGTGTCGACGACATGCCAGAAACCTGACATCGTGCCGGGAGTGACGGGCTCGCCATTGACGGTGAAGCCTGTCAACTTGACTTCAGCCTTCCAGCTGCTCTGTCGGATTTCTGAGGGGTTGAACCACGTGACACCCGCCAAACCGCCAAATACCATACGTCCGTCAGACATAACCCACGAGGCTCCATCGCTAAACTCGTTACCCTGCAAACCGTTGTCGGCATAATAGTCATCGGTCTTGCTCGTCTTGGGATTCATGCGGAACAGACCGTGGTCGGTAGATATCCAGAGGTTGCCTTGCTTGTCGGGTTCGATACCGCTGATGCCATTATCGGTCAGTCCGGCTACAAAGACACGATTCGCCTTGCGTCCCGTCTTCATATTGTAACATTCAAGACCATTGTTGGTACCTACATAAAGGTCGCCATTGAACTCGCGCAGCACACGTACGGGTGTACCGTAGTTCAGACAGTTAACACCGAATGTGGATAACCAGCTGTCCTTGGCAATGTCGAGCACGCAGACACCCATGGTACTGCCTACGTAGATGCGCTTGCCGTCGGGCGAAATGGAAATCTTGGAAATGTAATCATTGGTGATGCTGTTCACCTTGCGGTTAGAAGAAGCCTTCTCAGTCTCCACATACTGCTTGATTTCGTTGGTCTCAGGGTTGAAGCGCAACAGACCATTACCCATCGTACCGAGCCACAGATTGCCCTGAGGGTCACAAGCCATGCTGAACACGCTGACGTTAGTTCCCTGAGGCAGAGGGTAGGGATGATAGCTCATGGACTTCTGGTCAATCCAGCCAAAACCTTCCTTATAACTTCCCACCCAGATGCGCTGCTGGGCATCTTCGCAGATGGAAAGGACGGTGGCAGGGAACTTGTCCTTGAAATGCTTGATGGGCTGGTAGTTCGCGTTCTGACAGTAGAGACCATCCTTGTCAGTGCCTATCCAGTGGTTACCGTTCGTGCTACCCATGACACTGGTCACACAAGCGGTGCCAATGTTGTTCTGGGTGCCCAACTTGTAACCCATATAGCCAAAACCCATGGTCTTGCCCGGGTGCATGTAGATACCTTTCTGGAGCAGACCCAGCCATACGTTGCTGTTCTCATCCTCGTAGATGCTGTAAACCTTGGCGGTACTGAGGTCAACTTCACGGCTATAGTAGGGGTTGTCAAGATAATCGCCATTATCAGGATTATAGATGCCTAAGCCCAAGCCATCGTAGCCTATCATAATGTGGCCGCGGCGATTGGGGTAGACGGTAGAGACATGTTTGGTACCAGTGGCATCAATATGGCGCGGCGTGTCGCCATCAAGAAGAAAGATGCCAGCATGAGCGGTGGCTATGAAGATGCGCCCCTTGCGATCCTGACAGATGTCGCGTACCATACCTGCTTCCTGCTCTGACTGGAAATAGCCCTTGACGGTATTTCCGTCATAGCATAGCAGTCCCGCGTTCTCAGTCACCAGCCACAGACGCTGTTTGTTGTCCTCCATCATGCGGAGAATAGACAGCACATTGGATAATTTTCCGCCTACGGGACGGGCCTCGTTTTTGTTGTTAAGGCGTAGCAAGCCTAAGCCTGACGTGCCTATGAGGATATTGCCGTTCTGACGTTCAAGCAGGCACGTAACATAAGAGGGTTGGGTGTTTCCGTCAAGATTATATGTGGTAATGTTGCGGAAGCGATAGCCGTCGTAGGTCTGCAAAGCACCATACATACCTATATAGTATAGACCATGGCTGTCCTGCATCATGCAGTTTACATAGTTACTGGCCAAACCGTTCTTCTGTCGTGAGTCGTGTTTGAAAATACGGAACTGATAACCGTCATAGCGATTCAAACCATTACGGGTGGCCACCCAGATAAAACCATCGCGATCTTGGAATACCTGTGTCGTGAAACTACTCGACATCTGCTTGTCGGCATCAAACGACTTACCCATCTGGGCATGTGTGCTCAGGAAAATAAAAGTAAGGAAAAATAACAGCGCAAAACGTCTGTCCTTAGTCCCGTGTGCAAGAACTGTATGTTTCATGTCTTGTAATATCAATGTTAGTAGTTTTGATTAGAAAACCTCGGCAAAGATAAGCAATTCTTTACAATACACCAAAAAAAATTTGAACTTTACGTCATGTAACATGCCTTAATGTTACAAAACGTAAAGTCCAGTTTGCAAAATCGGGGGTATAAAACTTATTTCTCCGTTACGCTGTAGTCGAAACTATCGACATCAACATAGCCGCCAGCTTTCTTGGTAGCATAGTTGAAAATGGCGAACTTTGAACCCATGAAGAAACGGCGATAGTCGAAAATCATGCGGTAGTTCTTGGTGCCAATCTGTGTCCACTGCTCACCATCAAGGCTGTAGTAGAAGTTGGCGGCATCGTTGTGGCGAGGCTGGAAATCGCCGTCCAGACGTAGCCATATCTTGTTTTGCTTTAACTCAACACTTTCTATCACCTTCTCGTCAAGATTGGTGACAGCCTTCGTGCGGTCGTCAAGCTGTACCTTCTGCTCGCTCATTTCAAGCGTCAGCTTCTTACCCTTCTTCTTGATGGTAAGCACACCCGAATCGCCATTGAATGCGGCAAGACCTGCACAGTCGCCATCCTTCATCTTCGTCAGGTCCATCACGATGGAACCACTGCATGTAGGACCTTCCATGCGCTGTGTCAGTGTGTTGGGTGCCAGATACAGATTTTCCACCACTCTGTTGGTCTTCAGACGCAGGAAACCTGGGCGTTCTGTCAGACTCCATGCGTTGTCAATGGGATTATGGTTCCATTGCCAGTGGAGGCCTAACTTCGACGAAGAGAAGTCATCGGCACAAACAATATGAGTCTCGGGCTGTCCGCTCTTATAGACACGCATCACGTCGGGCACTTTGCCATTCTCGTCGCCCAATTGTGGCCAACCGTCAATCCAACGGACGGGTGACAGTGTGAGCACACGACCTACACCACCACGATCCTGGAACATGACGCCGTACCAGTCGCCTTCCTCTGTATCTACAATGGTACCCTGTGCCAAGTAAGAGAAACCACCGAAGTCGCTCTCCAGAATGGTATTCTTCTCCCACGTACCCATCAAGTCCTTTGTACGATAGCATACCTCGCGACGATGACGGCCAGGTGCATAGACATGACTGATAAGCAGAGCGTAATAAGTGCCGTTATGCTTGATGACGCGTGTGCCCTCAAGGAGACCACGCTCGTCAGCCTCGCGCTGGAAATAATGACGATGACTGCCTTCGACAACACCTTTCAAATCGCGTGTCAACTGACACATTTCGCCAGTGCCGAAGAAAACGTAAGGCGTGCCGTCGTCATCGAAGAACAAAGTGGCGTCGTGGAAATGGCGCAGACGTGAATGAATAGTCCAGGGACCTTCGGCCTTATCGGCAGTAAAGATATAGGTGTCGCCCATGGCACCTGCCTCATTGGGAGCTAACAGCGCCCAGAACTTACCATTGTGATATTTCAGTGAGGTAGCCCACTGTCCACGTCCATAGACAGTACCTTCCTGGAAATCGTACTTTGGGGAATCGGTCAGTTTGTCAAATACATAACCTATTGTCTGCCAGTTCAGGAAGTCTTTGGAACTCATGATAGGGGCGCCTGGCATCAGGTGCATGGTGGTCGTTACTAAATAAAAGGTATCGCCCACGCGTATAATATCGGGATCGGGCACGTCAGCCCAAAGCATCGGGTTCTTTACAAAGCCATCAGTGCTGCTGGAACGCTTTCCAGCAGCCTCTGTGGTTACAAAACAAACTACTAATGATAATATTACTAAAACAAATCTATTTCGCATTTGGTTGAGCGCTTTTAGTTTTCTGGTGCAAAGATAGTGCAAAAAAACGATATGGGCATTATCACAAGTGTCACAAACTTTTTTATTTGTATCATTATGTATTTTTTGCTCTTTTTTTGTTCGTTTTTGCACATTTTTCGCCAGAAAATGAGTTATAATTTTATTTCGAAAGATGACATTGGAAGGCCTGAGAGGCTACGAACATTGGCACGTATGGGGTTGTCTTTCCATGCGTAACGTACTTTTTTTGGTGCAGTTATGGCTTTACGAATTATAATTTCGTTTGGTTTGTTTGCCACGACCACAGCATCAGTATTGACAAAACGTCCGTCAGCACCAGCCAGTTCAAAGTCATAGAGAGTTCCAGCCTGTACAGGTTGGTCGAGTGTGAGCACCACATTGAGATTTTGTACTTCGGTTGAAATAACCTCAGGTGACAGATTTACCTTATTGTTATATACAAGGCGGTCGAAACAGAGGCCGATTCGTTCAGCCACTTCCTTCTTGCGCAAAGGATGGATGTCTACCGTCTCGCCTAAATCGTTGATAACAGCCAGTTCGGCAAGGGCGTCATCTTTGGCTGCAAGGCGCTGAGCCTCACGCAGACTTGCCCATCCGCTGTAGTTGACGGGGGTGTCCTGAATTTCAATGGGCCTTGGATTGCCTGTCTGCTGTCGTCCGTCGTAATTGGCCAACTGCACGATGCAGAAAGGCAACTGTTCCTGCCAGCGGTCGCGCCAACAGCCCATCAGTTTCTTCAGGTAGTTGGCGTATGGGGCAGGGTTGCCTGTATTTGACTCACCCTGATACCACACGACGCCATTGATGGCGTATGGTGCTAAAGGATAAAGCACAGCATTGTAAAGCGTGGTGGGTTGGTTTTGCATGGACACGTCGCCACTGGGGCAGTTAGGCATCTCGGCACCAACATGCATCTTCCACGTCTTGGCAAGGGGGATAACATCCTTTGGCATGGGATTCTGCGAGAAGCGATCGTCGCCGAAAGCTATCAGATAAGGCTTTTCAGGAATGAAATGAGCAGCACCATATTTGTTGATGAAACGTATGGCAATAACGTTGTCGCCCTCGCGGAGCAATCCTTCAGGGATATCGTAGCGACGTGGGGGATATTGGTAGTAGGTATGGCCAATCTCCTTGCCGTTCAGATAGGTGACATCCTGGTCGAAGAGTGTACCCAGCAGGAGACGGGCTGGTTTACCCGCGCGTTCCTTATTAATATTAATATGCTGACGGAGCCAAACAGAACCTGTGCCGCGCCAGTTCCAGTTGTTCTGGTCAATGGTCTTCCATTTGCCATCCTGCCAGTCGGGCTGAGAATAAGATTGAACTTTATCGGCCTTGTTCAGCAGTTCGTCCCACCGCTTATTTGCCTCGTTGTTAGCCTGCATCTGAGCTCGCACATAGTTGTCGTTCTGGTAGAACGCAAGCTTAGTTAGCAGCGCGGGGTAGTCCTTCTTCAGCGAGTCGGCACTGATCCACGCCTCAATGGGAGTACCGCCCCAGCTGTTGACGATAATACCTTGCGCAACCTTGTTCTTTTCCCACATGCGCTTGCCAAGGAAGGAACCTACAGCCGAAAAAAGCCAGGCATTCTGTTTGGTGAGCGGTTTCCAGTTGATGGAGGTGCGGCGGATATCGTCCTGCACACCATGCGTGTTGGTCTCGTTCTGTACACGGAACAGACGCACTTGTGGAATGTTGAATTGCTCGATTTCGTCGACATACTGGGGATAGACGCGCTCGATGGTCACATCAATATTCGACTGACCGGACAGGAGCCATACGTCACCCACCATGACGTCTTCGAACACCAACTTTTCGCTGTTCTCTCCATCACTTTTCACTTCTAAGGTGTAAGGGCCACCAGCTTTCATCTTGGGCAGGTCAACACGCCAACGCCCGTCAGCATCAGCAGTGGCCGTGTACTGTTTCTTCTGCCAACTGACCACAATCTTTTCGCCTGCATTGGCCTTACCCCAAACGGGGACGGGTTTGCCACGCTGTAGCACCATACCTGATTGGAACAGTTGAGGAAGTGTAACCTTTGCATTAACTGTCAGCCAACAGCCAAGAGCCAACAGCCAAGAGCAAATTAAAAGTTTTTGTTTCATAAGTGTTTTGTTAGTTCGACTATGCAAAAGTATAAAAATTAATCGAATTGTCATCTGAAAAACAGCTCATTCTTGCAACATGAAACAAATCACGAAGGTATTTGTTACATATCGAAATATTAATGTCGTAAAAATGTTGTACCTTTGCAGTCAGAATTTATAAATAAAAAACCTATTCATACTTCATTAACATGACACCTACAGAAACCCAAGGAGCAAAAGGCTTCTACAAACTCTCCTGGTTGCAGCGCATCGGATTTGGTTCGGGCGACCTGGCACAGAATCTTATTTTCCAGGTAATTTGTACTTACCTGTTATTCTTCTACACCGATATCTATGGCCTGACGCCATCGGCAGTGGCCATCATGTTCTTGGTGGGCAACGTGGCAAACGTTATTTGGGATCCCATCGTGGGCGCATTGATCGACAAGAGCAACCCACGTTATGGTAAATACCGTTCATATCTGCTGTATGTGGGTATTCCACTCTCAGGATTTGCCATTCTTTGCTTCTGGAACGGATTTGCACCGTCGCTGATTTATGCGTATGTCACCTACATTTCCATGCAGTTGCTCTATACGTTTATCAATGTGCCTTACGGAGCGTTGAACTCATCGCTGACGCGCGACACTAACGAAATCACTGTGCTGACCTCCGTGCGTATGTTCATGGCTAACCTTGGTGGTCTGGCCGTTAACTCTGGTCTGCCATTGTTTATTGCTCTGATTGCAGGTGCACCATCAGACAGTCTTCCCAAAGATCCATCGGCATGGTTTACAACGATGACCATCTATGCCATTGTAGGATTCTGTCTGCTCGTGTTCTGCTTCACGCAGTGTAAGGAGCGTGTTGTCATGGATGAGAAAGCTACTGAAGACGTGAAGGTCAGCGACCTCTGGATGGAGTTCCTTCGCAACCGTCCCTTGCGCGTCCTCGCCTTCTTCTTTATCACCGCTTTCGCTATGATGTCGGTAGGTAATGCTGCCGGTGCCTATTTCATTAACAGCAATCTGCATGGTTCAGCTCAGGAACTGTCTATCTTCATGGCGTTGGGTTCTATCCCTGCTTTCCTGTTCATGCCCCTTGTACCTTGGTTCAAGCGCCTGGTCGGTAAGAAGAATATGTTCTATCTCTTCCTGGGTGCCGCTATCATTGGTATGATTATGCTCTATTTCATTTCTAAGATGGAGAGCCCCAGTATGATGATGATTTATGTGGCTCAGTTTATTAAGAGTACGGGTGTGATTGTGGCCACTGGTTATATGTGGGCTTTGGTTCCTGAAGTTATTTCCTATGGCGAGTACACCACTGGCCGTCGTATTTCAGGTATCGTGAACGCTCTGACGGGATTGTTCTTCAAGGCCGGTATGACCTTCGGAAGCATTGTCGGCCCCGCTGTATTGGCATACGTAGGCTATAACAGCAACGTCATCGACCAGACTCCTTTTGCCGAGGAAGGTATCCTGTGGCTCGTCTGCGTCATTCCTGCCTTGCTGTTGGGTCTTGCCATCTTTATCATCAGCCGCTACGAGCTGACAGACGAGGTGATTGACAAAATTAATATGGAAATTGAGAAGCGTAGCAAATAAAGTATGCAAAAACTTCTGTTAACTCTTATGGCGGTGGGCTGTATGGCCACCGCCAATGCTCAAGGATTGAAGGATGCCGTTGGCAAGTACTGCCTTATCGGTGCTGCTATTAATCAGTGGCAGAGCGACGGACAAGTACCTGAAGCCGATGCCGTGCTCGACAAGCACTTCAACTGTGCGGTAGCTGAGAACTGCATGAAGCCAGAGTCATTGGCTCCTGCAGAAGGCATCTTCGACTTTCGTGTTGCCGATAAGTTCGTGAACTACTGCCAACAACACAACGTAAAAGTGTTGGGCCATTGTCTGGTATGGCACTCTCAGGCTCCTGACTGGTGGTTTACCAATGGCTACACTGCTTCTCCTGCTTCCAAGGAGGTGCTCAAGGCACGTATCATCAATCACATCAAGACCGTTGTGGGACACTACAAGGGTCAGGTGCATGGTTGGGATGTCGTCAACGAGGCTATTAACGACGATGGCACATTCCGCAATTCGCCCTACTATAGACTGCTGGGCGAGGAATTTATTGAGATTGCTTTCCGTACAGCCCATGAGGCCGATCCTGATGCTGAGCTCTATTATAACGACTATTCCATGGCTGGCGAGAAGAAGCGTGAGGCCGTATGTCGTCTGGTCAGAAATCTGAAGGCTAAGGGTCTTCGCATTGATGGTGTGGGTATGCAGAGTCATAATGGTCTCGACTATCCTAACCTTGAAGAGTACGAGAAGAGTATCGATGCTTTTGCTGCCTGCGGTGTGAAAGTTATGATGACTGAGCTTGACATCAATGTATTGCCCAACCCCGATGGTTTTGGCGGTGCTGATATTGCTCAGAACTTTGAACTGCAACAGAAGTATAACCCCTATGTTGACGGACTGACAAAGGACAAGCAGAAAGAGCTTGATGCGCGTTGGATGGCCCTGTTCAAGTTATACTACAAGCATCGTGCGCAGATCAGCCGTATCAATCTGTGGGGCGTTAGCGACGGAGGTTCTTGGCTCAATGGCTGGCCTATCAAGGGACGCACCAACTATCCTTTGCTTTTCGACCGCCAATATAAGGAGAAACCTGTTATTAACGAAATTATTAAACTATACAAATAACTTGTTATTATGGCAAAACTACCTCGTTACCTTTTTCCTAGTGACTATATGGCTGACCCCTCAGCCAATGTGTTTAACGGCCGCCTTTACATCTATCCCTCTCACGACTGGGAGGCTGGTGCTGCCTTCGACGACGATGGCGGACACTTCCAGATGAAGGACTACCACGTGCTCTCTTGGGACGATGTCGAGAACGACGATGCTACCGACCATGGTGTCATCCTCGACGTGAAGGATGTGCCCTGGGCCGAGAAGCAGATGTGGGATAATGACTGCGTCGAGAAGGACGGCAAGTACTACCTGATCTTCTCTGCCAAGGCCTACGACGGCGTGTTCCGTCTGGGCGTTGCCGTAGCCGACAAGCCTGAAGGACCGTTCAAGCCTATGGAGAAGCCTATCCGTGGCTCATTCTCTATCGACCCTTGCGTGTTTAAGGATGACGATGGTCAGATATACTGCTACTTTGGTGGTCTCTGGGGTGGACAACTCCAGTGGTGGCGTCCGCTGCCCAATGGTCTGGCCCCTGTCTTCGGTAAATATGGCGAAGAGAACGGACTCATCGACTTAGGTGCCGCTCCCGACCACAAGGGTGAGCTTTTCACCAAAGCCGATTCACCAGCTATCAATAGCTGTGTGGTACGCATGAGCGACGATGTCCAACAGTTTGCTGAGGCTCCTCGTGCCGTTGTCGTGCTCGACGAGAATGGCGAGCCCATGAAGGCTGGCAATCCGCATCGTTTCTTCGAGGCTTCATGGATGCACAAGTATAATGGCAAGTACTATTTCTCTTATTCTACTGGTGACAGCCATTTCCTGTGCTATGCCATTGGCGACAACCCCTACGGACCATTCCGCTATCAGGGCGTCATCCTCGATCCCGTCGTAGGTTGGACCACCCACCATTCTATCGTAGAGTATAAGGGACAGTGGTACCTGTGCTACCACGACTGTGTTCCTTCAAATGATATCACCCATCTGCGTTCACTGAAGATTCAGCGTCTGTTCTACAATGAGGACGGAACGATTCAACGCGTGATAAATGAATAACAACCAACTTTTATCCAACTATTATTCGATGCATCGCGATGAACTGGTAAGTTTCATCGCGGTGCGTACTGTTGACGCCACCGAAGCAGAAGATATCGTGCAGGATATGTTCCTGCACCTGCTTCGTGGCCATCATCTCATTACTCCCCAAACCTTACCAAACCTTCTCCATACGATGGCCCGCCATGCCGTTAGCGACTACTATCGTCGTCGCCACGTCCACGAAGCCTACGAGCACTACATTCAGACATCAGACATCAGATATCAGACATCTGACGTCAGCGTAGAGTCAGTCTTCTCTGCCCAACAGCTTATGGAACGTATGGAGCGTTCATTGGCACGCCTGCCCAAAGTCTGTTGCGAGATATACCGTTTGCATATCTACGACGGCATGAAGGTCAGCGACATCGCCCAAGAACTGTCACTTCCCTACAAACAAGTAGAAAACCGCCTTGGCCAGGCGCGCAAGGCGGTTCGTCAGCAGTTACGCTGTTGTATATAAATCCAATAGCGTTAGAATAGGAAGGTCTTTTCGAGCCAGTAGGTGAGGATACCTGCCAGATAGCCCACAAAGACTATCCAGGTAATCTTCTTCATATACCAGCCGAAGGTAATCTTCTCTAAGCCCATAACCACGACGCCTGCGGCAGAGCCGATAATCAGCATGGAGCCACCCACACCGGCGCAGTAGGCTAACAACTGCCAGAAGATGCCATCTACGGCCAGGTCGCCAGCGGCCTGAACGGGATACATTCCCATGCAGCCAGCCACAAGGGGTACGTTGTCGACAATTGACGACAGCACACCGATGATACCTGTAACGAGGTAGTGGTTACCCTCAAAGGTGGTGTCGAGACCCTTACCCAACATGGTAAGTACACCAACTTCCTGCAGCACGGCAACGGCCATCAGAATGCCTAAGAAGAACATGATGGTGGAGAGGTCTATCTTGGTCATGATGTCGCTGACACGCTTGGCCATCGTGTCTTCCTCGGATGTGTTGTAATGGAAGACCTCTGTGGTGGTCCACAGCACGCCCAGAACTAACAAAATGCCCATAAACGGTGGCAGGTGGGTCAACGTCTTGAATATGGGTACGAAGATGAGTCCGCCAACACCCAACCAGAAGATGATGTCGCGCTGACGCTTGGTGAACTGGCTGACATCGGCTTTGGGCAGATTCTGCTCCTTGTCGAACTTGCCATTAAGCTGAAGGCTGAGAATAGCAGCGGGGATGACCATGGAAATGAGCGAGGGGATGAAAATCTCGCTGATGACACCCTGGGTGGTGATGACGCCCTTGATCCACAGCATGATGGTGGTGACGTCGCCAATGGGTGAGAAGGCACCTCCTGAGTTGGCCGCGATGATGACCAGGGCGGCATAGAGCATGCGGTCGGTACGTTCCTGTACCAGCTTGCGTAGCACCATAATCATCACGATGGATGTGGTAAGGTTGTCGAGGATGGCCGATAGGAAGAACGTCATAAAGGCTACTCGCCACAGTAGCTTGCGTTTTGAGCGCGTCTTCATGGTGTCGCGTACGAAGTTGAAGCCACCATTTGTGTCTACAATCTCCACGATGGTCATGGCACCCATCAGGAAGAACAGCGTGCCTGCCGCATCGCCTAAATGGTGCTCGATGACCTCTGCGATGTGGTGTATCACACCGTCTGCCGGAATAGTAGGATAATAGGCTGCAGGACTAAGCATCAGCAACGTCCAACAGCCCACACACATCAGCAGTGCAATGGCTGCCTTGTTAACTCGCGTCAAGCTCTCAAGGGCTATACACAGATAACCCGTCACAAAGAGCACTACAATGCAAATTGTTAATGTTGACATATACCTAAAATATAGTTTGTTTGTAATTTGAGCGCAAAATTACAAAATTATTCATAATAAAGCATACATAATTCATAAATATTTTGTAATTTTGCCGAAAAATGAGAAAGATATGGCACTAAACTTGAACAAGAACTTGAAATTGTACTACTCCATTCGTGAGGTAGCCGAGATGTTTGGCGTCAATGAGAGTACGCTGCGCTATTGGGAGCAGGAGTTTCCGTATCTGAAGCCTAAGAACTCCGGTCCGGCTAAGATTCGTCAGTATCAGGAGAAGGATATTGAGCAGATTCGCTTGATACATAACCTGGTAAAGGTGCGTGGGTTCAAGTTGGCTGCTGCCAAAAAGATTATCAACAACAATCGCGATGGCGCTGATCGTAAGGCCGAAGTGTTGACGCGACTGATGGATATACGCTCAGAGCTACAAGCCCTGAAAAGGCAAATGGATTTTCTACAATAATAGAAGTCATGA
>Ga0265301_10003286_pt1 | contig 17289 bp, 12 predicted proteins | sample AusTroGonzalo_MG_2_FD_193488 | JGI IMG/M metagenome (GOLD analysis project Ga0265301, IMG submission 193488) | Bovine rumen microbial communities from tropical cattle in Woodstock, Queensland, Australia - Gonzalo_04 | ecosystem: Host-associated > Mammals > Digestive system > Stomach > Rumen ... | reverse complement strand
CACCCACTCAAGGACCGTGTTTGGGTCGTATTTTGGAGCGTAAAAGGTCGGATATTATCCGACGTAACTACCAAGAAAGAAAAACCGCTTGGCTTTAGAGAACCAAGCGGGGGAGGGAAACAGCAATAAATTTGCCGGCTAAAGGAAGAAAGGTTTATTTTGCCAATTGGCCAGTGAGGGTGTAGGTGTTATGCTCTGTCTCAACCAATACTTGCGTTTTCAAACCTTTGCGACTGCAAAGGTACGAAAAATATTTGATATGTGCAAGAAAAAAATCAAGAATCCAAAGAATTTAGCCCCTAAAATATAAATAAATTTACATTTTATCGCCAAAATCCTTGTTTATTCCAAATATTTTTTGTACCTTTGCACGCTAAATTAAATTAGGTGTATTATGTTTGATAACTTAAGCGAACGATTAGAGAGAAGTTTTAAGATTCTGAAAGGTGAAGGTCGTATCACCGAAATCAATATTGCAGAGACCGTCAAGGATATCCGCAAAGCCTTGCTGGAGGCGGATGTGAACTACAAGACGGCGAAGCAGTTCACCGACCGCGTGAAGGAGAAAGCGTTGGGCCAGAACGTGATTAACGCCGTTCGTCCGGGTCAGTTGATGATCAAGATCACGCACGATGAGTTGGCGGAGTTGATGGGCGGTGAGGCGCAAGAGATTAACCTGAAAGGTAATCCTGCAGTCATTCTGATGGCTGGTTTGCAAGGCTCGGGTAAGACCACTTTTGCCAGCAAGTTGGCGAATTATCTGCAAACTAAGAAGGGCAAGAAAGTGATGCTCGTGGCCTGTGACGTCTATCGTCCGGCTGCTATTGAGCAGTTGCGTGTGCTGGGAGAACAGATTAATGTGAAAGTCTATACCGGCGAGAATGAACCGAACCCTGTCAAGAAAGCCGAGGCGGCTATTTCTGAGGCGAAGAAATTCGGTTACGATGTTGTGATTGTGGATACGGCAGGTCGTTTGGCGGTCGATGAACAGATGATGAACGAGATAGCAGCTATCAAAGCGGCTATCGAACCGAGCGAGACCTTGTTCGTGGTGGATGCGATGACCGGTCAAGACGCCGTGAACACGGCTAAAGAGTTCAACGACCGTCTGGATTTTGACGGCGTAGTACTGACTAAGTTGGACGGTGACGCCCGAGGCGGTGCAGCGCTGAGTATCCGAACGGTGGTCGATAAACCGATTAAGTTCATCGGTACAGGCGAGAAGATGGAGGCGATTGATGTGTTCCATCCGGCGCGTATGGCGGACCGTATATTGGGTATGGGTGATGTCGTTTCACTCGTGGAGCGTGCGCAGGAGCAGTATGATGAAGAGGAAGCGCGTCGCGTGGCGAAGAAGATTGCTAAGAACCAATTTGACTTCAATGATTTCCTCGGACAGTTAGCGCAGATTAAGAAAATGGGTTCGATGAAGGACCTGCTCGGTATGATTCCAGGAATGGATAAAGCGCTGAAAGGTGTGGAGGTAAGCGATGATGCGTTCAAGCCGATTGAGGCGATGATCAATTCCATGACGCCGGCTGAACGTGCAAACCCGAGTCTGCTGAACGGCAGCCGTAAGGCGCGTATTGCCAAGGGCGCAGGCGTAGATATTGTAACGCTCAACCGATTCCTAAAGCAGTTCGAGCAAACAGCTAAGATGATGAGGAAGGTTCAGCAAATGAAGAGGCGTTGAACGAATGAACGAGTGAACGAATGATATTAGACGGAAAGAAAATAGCGGCGGAGATTCGTGCGGAGTTGCGCGAAGAGATCGAAGCGCTAAAGGCGCAAGGCAAGCGGGTTCCCAAACTGGCCGTGGTGTTAGTGGGAAATAATCCTGCTTCGGAGATCTATGTGGCTAATAAGCTGAAGGCCTGCGCGGAAGTGGGTATGGAGGCGCAGAAGATTTGCTATCCGATGGACATTAGCGAGCAGACGCTACTCAACGAAATAGCCAAACTGAACAACGACGAGACGATAGACGGCTTTATCGTGCAATTACCTTTGCCGGAACATATCACAGAGACGACTATTCTCAGTGCGATTGATTACCGCAAAGATGTAGATGGTTTGACGCCGGAGAACGTAGGCCGTACGGTGCAAGGGTTGCCCTCTATTATTAGCGCTACGCCGCGCGGCATACGCGAACTGTTGGCACGCTATAACATCCAAACGGCAGGTAAGCACGTAGTGGTCATCGGACGGTCAAATATCGTCGGTAAACCGATGGCTATCCTGTTGATGCAACGGCCATATTTGTCTTTGCCTGGGATGAGCGCTTCGGCGCTGGGCGATGCGACGGTGACTATCTGTCACAGCAAAACGCAAGATCTGGCAGCTATCTGTCGTACGGCGGATATTATTATTGTAGCTGCAGGTTGTCCGGGATTATTGACGGCCGAGATGGTCAAAGAAGGCGCCGTGGTAATTGATGTAGGCATCAACCGAGTAGATGGCAAGCTTGTGGGAGATGTAGATTTTGAGAGCGTGGCCAAGAAAGCGGCTTATATTTCACCTGTACCGGGCGGAGTAGGGCCGATGACTATTGTGAGCCTGCTACAAAATACGCTGCAGGCTTATAAACTAAAGTTTAGTGTTTAGAGTTTAGTGTTTAACGTTTAAAGTTTAAAGATAATGAAAAAGTTTTTTCTTTTATTGGCAGCGGTTGCTCTGATGAGTTCCTGCCACAAGTATGCGTATCGCACCGTAGAGGGTGATGCCTTGAAAACGCGTATCTACACATTGGACAACGGATTAACGGTTTATCTGACGCAAAACACGGAGAAACCGGAGATTCAAACGTTTATTGCGGTTCGTGCCGGCGCGCAGAATGACCCGTTAGAATCGACCGGTTTGGCGCACTACCAGGAACATATCATGTTCAAGGGTACGAAATCGTACGGTACAACCGATTATTCGAAAGAGGTGCCTAACTTAGAGGCTATCGATTCGTTGTACGAAGCGTACGGCGCAACCACTGACCCTGCTGAGCGTAAGGCTATTTATCACTTGATTGACTCGTTCTCGTATGAGAACTCGAAGATTGCAGTGGCCAATGAGTTTGATAAGTTGATGGGTGCCATCGGTGCAACGGGTGTCAATGCCTTTACCGGTAATGAGATGACTTGCTATCACGAGGTGATTCCTGCCGGTGAGTTGACTCGTTGGGCAATGATTGAGTCCGACCGTTTCCAGAACTTAGTAGTTCGTGGTTTCCATACGGAATTGGAGACGGTGTATGAGGAGTTCAATATGTATTCTACGATGGATGCGGAGAAAGTACTGCTGGCGGTTGACCAGATCTTGTATCCAAATATCCCGTACCGTCAACACACCGTGATTGGTACGCAGGAGGATTTGAAGAACCCGAGTCTGAAGAATATCAAGCAGTTCTATCAAACCTATTATCGTCCGAATAACGTAGCGATTGTGCTATCCGGAGATTTCGATTATAACCACACCATCAAGGTCATTGACCGTTATTTCGGTAAATGGGAGGCCCGTGATATTCCTGCTTTCGAGCAACCAGAGCAAGAGGATCTGACCGCGCATAAGGATACGATTGTGTATGGTAAGGAGAGCCCGCAATTATGGTTGGCTTGGAAGTTGCCGAATGTGCGTCATGAGGATTATGATGCGCTGGAGCTGTTGAGCGCGGTGATGCAAAACGGTAAATGCGGACTGCTGGATATCGATATTACGCAAAAACAGGCGTTGCTGGGTGCGCAGGATTATCTGATGGGCAGCAATGATTATTCGACCTATTTCATCATCGGTGTACCGAAAGAGAAACAGAGTCTGGAAGATGTTCGTAAGCTCTTGTTAGCAGAGGTTGAGAAACTGAAGAAAGGTGAGTTCTCGGACGAACTGCTCAAAGCCATCATCCGTAACTTGAAGCGCAATGAGTTGATCGGTCAGCAGAGTAATTCTAACCGCGCGCAGACTATAGTCAACTCGTTCATCTATCAGACCCCATACGAAGAGGTGGTAGCGCGTTTGGACCGTATGGACAAGTTGACGAAGGACGATGTCGTACGCGTAGCTAACGCTTATTTGGGTGATAACTACGTATGTGTGAAGAAAGTGCAGAGCGATAAGGATGTGAACCCTGATAAAGTGGAGAAACCCGCTATCACGCCGATTGAGATGAACCGTGACGCGCAGTCGCAGTTCTGCACGGACTTGTTAGCGATGAAAGCAGAGAAACAGCAACCACAGTTCTTGGATTTTGAGAAAGACTTGCGTGTCATCACGTTGGACAATGGCGTGGAGTTGCTTTACCGTCAGAATACCGATAATGAGTTGTCGCAACTCAATTTCGTGATTGGTAAGGGTAGTGACCAAGATCCGAAGTTGTCCTTCGCAGGAGATATGTTGGATTATTTAGGAACTGCCGAATTGACCGCGCAACAATACCAGACACAATTGTATAACTTAGCTGCTGAGGCTTGGACAGTAGTACAGGCCAATGAGGTGGAAATGGGTGTGTACGGTTTGCAAGAGACCCTCAGCGATGCCTTGAAACTGCTGGAAGACCAGCTTTTGACCGCCGAGCCGGATGAGGTAGTGTTGAAAGAGTTGATTAAGGATAAAATCAAGGCGCATAACGATGCGAAGAGTGAGCAACGGGCTTGTTTCCGTCAGTTGATGGAGTATGGTACATACGGTCCAGCAGCCGTGCAACAACGTACGTTGACTCCTGCTCAGATGAAGCAACTCAATGCTGCCGGTGTATTGGCTAATCTGCGTGGTTTGCTGCCGGCTATCGAGCGCGTAGAGTATTTTGGTCCGTTGAGTGAAGAGGCACTGAAAGAGTTGTTGCAGTCGTCTCGTCTGTTGGCCCAAGCGGATGCTTCGCAGCGTGAAGAGGCGAAACGTCTTGCAAGCGAGCAAGTGCAACAGAACGAAGTATGGATTGCTCCGTATGATGCCAATAATATTTACTTAGTTGGTTATGCTGACTGGGGCGAGATATACACACCGAAGGATGAGGCGATTATTCGTCTGTTCAATGAGTATTTCGATGGTTCGATGGGTTCGATCGTGTTCCAGGAGATGCGTGAAGCGCGCGCATTGTGTTATGCTTCGGGTGCTCGGTACGCTACGCCGTCCTTCAAAGGTGAGAGTAACTATTTCTACACCTTCATTCTGTCGCAGAACGATAAGATGCAAGAGTGCATTGAGACCTTTGAGTCCATTTGCAACGAGTTGCCTATCTCGCAGCCGGCATTCGACAATGCCAAGACTTCGCTGCTCACGCAGATTGAGCAACGCCGCTATGTGCGTATGGCTCCGATCACCAATTATGTACGATATCGTGACTTAGGATGGGATCATGACTACAATGAAGATATCTATCGTGAAGTGCAGAAACTGACGTTGGATGACGTTGTGGCTTTCCAAAAGGAGCACGTGGCTAACCGCACGTACCGCTATCTGATTCTTGGTAACGAGAAAGAGTTGGATGTAAAGTATTTGGAATCGCTGGGTAACGTGAAGCGTCTGACGCTGGAGGATATTTTCGTGTACTAATGGACATTCTATCCAAAATAGACGGCCTGGAAGCCAAGTTTCATGAGGTGAGTCTGCTGATCACCGATCCGTCGGTGATAGCAGATCAGGCTCGTTATGTGCGTCTCAACCGCGATTATCATGACTTGGAGCGAGTGCTGGAAGTAGCGCATCGTTATCAAAAAGCAGTAACGGATCTGCAGGACGCGAAGGATTTGTTTTACAACGAGTCCGACCCTGAGATGAAGGAAATGGCGAAGGCGGAGATCGATGAACTGGAGCCGCAGATACCGAAATTGGAGGAAGAGTTGAAGTTGCAATTGTTGCCACAAGATCCGGAAGACGGCAAGAATGTAGTGATGGAGATTCGTGGCGGTACAGGAGGCGATGAGGCGGCTATTTTTGCCGGCGACCTCTTCCGTATGTACTGTAAGTACTTTGAGATTAAAGGTTTCAAGTACTCCATTTCGTCGTTTACCGAAGGGGCTGTCGGCGGTTACAAGGAGATCATCTTCAATGTGACCGGTGATCATGTGTATGGTACACTCAAATACGAGAGTGGTGTGCACCGTGTGCAGCGTGTGCCTGTAACGGAGACGCAAGGTCGTGTTCATACATCGGCAGCTACGGTGGCTGTATTGCCAGAAGCGGATGAGTTTGAGGTGCATATTAACGAAGGTGAGATCAAGTGGGAAACTTTCCGTTCGGGCGGTGCAGGCGGACAGAACGTTAATAAAGTAGAGTCCGGTGTGCGCTTGCGTTATAATTGGAAGAATCCCAATACAGGCGAAGTGCAGGAGATACTGATTGAGTGTACAGAGACGCGTGACCAGCCTAAAAATAAGGAACGCGCGCTCTCGCGCCTGCGCACGCAGATATACGATAAAGAGCACCAAAAATACATCGATGACATCGCAGCGCGGCGTAAGACGATGGTGTCGACCGGTGACCGAAGCGCTAAGATTCGTACCTATAACTACCCACAAGGTCGTATCACCGACCATCGTATCGGCTACACAGTGTATAACTTAGCGGCGTTTATGGACGGAGACATCCAGGGCGTGATCGATGCGCTGCAAGTGGCCGAGAATGCAGAAAGACTCAAAGAATCGGAATTGTAATGTATTTGTTTTATTGTCCGGATATAGAAACGAAGCAAACGCTTTCTGAGGAAGAGAGCGGGCATTGTGTGCGGGTGTTGCGGTATACGAAGGGTGATGAGATTTTGATTACGGATGGTAAGGGCACAACGTATACTGCACGGATTACTAATCCTCATCCGAAGCACTGCGATTTTGAGATTATCTCGTCTGAGAAGCAAGAACCGCATCATCATTTTCATTTGCATATAGCAGTTGCGCCGACGAAGAATATCGAACGACTAGAGTGGGCGATCGAGAAATGCGTGGAGATAGGCGTGGATGAGATCACACCGCTGCTCTGTCGGTTCTCCGAGCGCAAACAGTTACGCACCGATCGTCTGGAGAAAATCATCCTTTCTGCGGCTAAGCAAAGCCTGACGCCGTACTTGCCGGTATTGCATGAACTGACGCCATATGAGGAGTTCATTAGGAGTCTGGAGTCAGGAACCAGGAGTCAGGAGCAGAAATTCATTGCGCATTGTTATAAGGACGATAAGCGAGTACTGAAGGACGAGATTGAGCAGGGTAGAGATGTAGTGGTGTTGATTGGTCCGGAAGGGGATTTTAGTGAGCAAGAAGTTAAAGATGCGCTCGCAGCAGGGTTTATTCCGGTAAGCTTAGGCAACAGTCGTTTGCGCACAGAGACCGCTGCAGTCGTTGCTTGTCATACAGCAGTTTTACTCAACGAGTAAATGAACCTTGACGCTGATATATTGCTTTGGATTAATGGCCATTATAATGAGTGGCTGGATGCGTTTTTGTGGACTGTCAGTCGATCAAAGACTTGGATTCCGCTGTATGTGTTATTGGTGGGCTTGGTTGCTTATCGGTTCCGGAACTGGAAAGCGGTGTTGGTTATTGTAGTGGGTTTTGCGGTGGCTGTTGGTTTGAGTGATTGGACCACGAGTGGCTTGATTAAACCGCTGGTAGCACGGTATAGGCCTACACACGAACCGGCGATTGATCCAATTAGACTGGTGAATAATTACATGGGCGGCAGGTATGGTTTTTGCAGCTCTCATGCAGCCAATACGATGGTGTCTGGGTTACTGTTTAGTTTGCTGTACCGCAATAAATATGCCACCGCAGGTATGATGACTTGGGTGGCACTGAATTGTTACAGTCGCATGTACTTAGGTGTACATTACCCGACGGATATTATATGTGGGTTGGTTATCGGAGCTCTGTTGGCGGTGCTGGTTTATCGGCTGCTTCGGTGGGCCTTCCCGGGGCTCGTTGCATCACATTTGCCCCTCTCGGACGACGGGGTTGCTCTGCGGGGTGGTTCATAAACTGCTCAAACTCGTTGGGCGTGAGGAGAACCTTGAGTTCGGATACAATGGCGTTCATACGGTCCATCTCTTGGGCACGAGTAAGACCTGTGCGACGAAGGTGTGCGTACTTAAGATGCATTTTGTAGAGTGTATCAATGCGAATGGAATCTTGAATACCCAATTCGCGAACCAAGCGTTCGGTTTGCTTAATCGCTTCCTCTTCAGGGGTTCGTTGTAACCGCGCAGCCGATGGTTCCTGCGCATAGATTATACAGCCGAAAGAGGCTGCTAAAAGAAAGATAGAAAGTTTTTTAATCATAGTAATAGTCTCTTAGGATTTCCTAGGACATCCTAGGTCTTCCTAGGAAAAATCACTACAAAAATCATGCCAAATAGTGCATTTAAAATAGCCTCGCGATTGTATTTTTCGCAACTGGGAGAGCAGCGTAATTCGCGGCCTGCTGTACGCGTGGCTTTGGCAGGGATGATTGTGGGTGTATTGGTAATGATTTTGACGATCTGTATTGTAGTGGGTTTTAAGCAGACCATCACGCAGAAAGTGGCAGGTTTTGGGGCGCATATACAGGTTGTTTCCTTTGATAATAACAACACGTATGATCTGCAACCCATTTCTGTTTCCGATTCGATGTTAGCGGTTTTGGGTAGTTATCCGCATGTGAAGGCCGCGGCGCCTTTTGTGACTAAGCCAGGAATGCTGAAGACGGCAGATAATTTTCAGGGGATGGTATTGAAAGGGACCGATTATTGGGATTTCTTTGCCGCGAACATCGTAGAAGGTGTATTACCGGAAAAACAGCAAGAGATTCTGCTTTCTCGGCCAATGGCGCAGAAATTGGGTTTGGAGGTTGGCGAAGCGGTAAATGCCTATTTCGTAGATGCGCAAGAAGTGCGTGCTCGGCGGTTTAAGATTGTGGGGTTGTATGAAACGGGTTTTGGTCAGTTCGATGAGTTGTTTGTATTAACGCCTTTAGCCACCGCTCAACGTTTGTTAGCTGCCGACGCCAGAGGGGAGTATTCCGGTGTGGAGATCTTGCTGGACGATATGCGGTACTTGGACGAGGTGGCGGATCGGATTTATTTTGCGACGGTTCATCATTACGATGAAGATGGGTATAACGCGTATTATGTGCAAACACTCCATCAGCAGAACCCTGCTATCTTTGCATGGTTGGATTTGCTGGATATGAACGTAGTGGTCATTATCATCTTAATGTTGTTGGTGTCGGGCTTTAATATGGTATCGGGGCTGATTATTTTGATACTCGATGGTATACCGTTGATAGGTACGCTGAAAGCCTTGGGGGCAGATAATACGTTTGTGCGGCGGATATTTCTCACGCAGGCGGCGATGCTGATTGGTAAAGGCGTGTTGTGGGGCAATGTGATTGGTTTAGGTTTGGCGGCGGTGCAGTACTGGACCCATTTGGTGCCATTGGAGGCTGCTACGTATTACGTGAGTTATGTGCCTGTTACGTTCGCTTGGGGATGGATAATTGTTTTGAATGTGCTGACGATAGGTTTGTCGCTGCTTATTTTGTTGTTGCCGTCGCTTATAATTACCAAAATCAGTCCCGCACAAGTAATGCGATTTGAATAAATGAAATTACAGACAGTTGTAGATATTAAGCCCTCCGAGTGGAAGATTGGGTATGAGGATAAGATTCTTATGCTTGGTTCGTGTTTCTCGGATGAGATAGGCGAACAGATGAAACAGCGGTATATGAACGTTGTTTGTAATCCTTTCGGCACGCTCTATAATCCGCTTTCTATCGCGCAAGCAATCAGTCTTCAGCCATCAGAAGTCAGATTTCAGTTTCACGAGGGTCTCTGGCATTCGATGGCGCACCACGGTTCATTCTCCCGCCGGACAAAAGAAGAAGCCGAAGCGGCTGTGCGAGACTCTATCGACGCGATGCAAACCGCCCTCCGCGAAGCCGATGTAATCATTGTTACCTTTGGCACCGCATGGATCTATGAGATGAATGGTAAGATTGTTTCCAATTGTCATAAGATGCCGGAGAGTTCTTTTATGAGACGGCGTCTCTCTATGGAAGAGATAGTGGCTGCATGGAAACCGATTTTGGAGCGGTATCCAGATAAACACTGGCTCTTTACCGTTTCACCGATTCGTCATATCAAGGATGGGTTGCATGAGAATCAGTTGAGCAAAGCGACGCTATTACAAGCCGTGGAGCAATTAGGGGATTACTTTCCGAGTTATGAGATTATGCTGGATGAGTTGCGTGACTACCGTTTCTATGCGGACGATCTCGTACATCCGTCATCGCTGGCGGTGAATTATATCTGGGAGCGCTTCTGCGAAACGTTTTTCTCGCCTCAGACGCGCAACGAACTCATTCTTGCGCATAAGCGCTGGCAATTTGAGCATCATCGCCCGCTGCACTAATTTCCGACACTTTTACGAGCCGTTTACGAGTCGTTCTCGAACCAACTACGAGTCAACTACGAGCCAACTACGAGAGATAAACGGGAGTGATGGCGCTTTCGCAGCCTGTCGGTGGCATCAAAGTACTACCATAATGGCAGCATAATTAGCAAAAAAACTGCTTTTTGACGAAAAAATCACAATTTTTTTGCATATGTGAAATTTTTGTTGTACCTTTGTGCCAAATTTGCAAAGTACAGTTTGCAACATGTGAAACACGAAAGCAATTTTGCTGATATATTAACTAATTTTATTTTATTAACTTATTTTTTTTATTATGAAAAAAATCTTTTCTCTTTTTGTAGCTGCGCTATTCAGCGTAGCAATGTTTGCAATCGACTCGTGGACAGTGGCTGGTAACAATACTACTATTCTCGGCTCAAGTTGGAGTGCTGATGAGTCGGCTGGCAATGACATGGTTGCTGTTGCTGGCACGAGTTATTTTAAATTAGAAAAAAGTTTCACGGAGTTGGCAAATAAAACTTGGTTTGAATTTAAAGTTGTAGGTGATCATGGTGCTAATGGTTGGGGGACAGCATATCCATCATCAAACTATGGTATTAATGTTCACGCTGGGGCTAACTATGCTTTGTTTACATTCGATACCCAAACTACGAATGTTGGCTGTTATAGTGCTTGTACAGTTGTAGGTTCTTCTACTACTCTTTTTGGAACCAGTTGGGACGTGACAAACACAGATAATGATATGACTTTTGCTAATAACGTATTTACTTTTGCAAAAGCGGATGTAACCCTTCCTGCCGGTGATATTACCTTTAAAGTTAATGTGAATCACGATTCGGACTATAAATACGCTTATCCCGCTTCTGATTACACATTAAATATCCCTTCTTCCGGAAAATATAACGTGACCATTACGTTTAACCCGTTTACGTTTGCAGTTTCCGCTGAAGCAGAATTGCAGCAAGAAGAAGTTGTTGTGCCTACTGTCAACATGCACGCTAATTTCACTGGATCCTGGGCTGATACTGAGGATTTTGTAAAAGCTGCTAATGATGAGACGGCTTCTTTGACATTGAATTTAGCGTATGGTTCGTATGAGTTCGGTGTTAACGTGGATGGATCTTGGACTGCTAATGGCGCAGCATTCACTCGTGCTAATCCTGCACATGAAGTAGTCTCGGGAGAGGGCAATTTGACACTTGATGTAGATCAGGCTGGTTCCTATACGTTCACATGGACTTATGCAACGAATACGCTGTCTGTTACATATCCAACCCTTGTACCTGCTAAATTCTATGTTACTGGCGATACTGCTTTAGTGGTAGCTGCAGGCGCAGACAGAATGCAAGCATGGAAGGCACATGCCGTGAAGGTAGAAGATGATAGTTTTACGATTCATGATTTGGCTGCCGGTAACTATACCCTTAAAGTGGTTACAGCTGAGGATGCTTGGCTGGGATATTCCGATTTGACACCAGCATACAAGCAACCGGAATTATATTTCACTGATGCCGCTGATCAAAATATTTGCTTTACTTTGTCGCGAGAAAGTGATGTTACCATTACCTACATTAAGGACGAGGTTTTGAAAATTGAATGTGAAGATTTGGCGTTGCCGACTGTACAGTTAATAGGTATTGCGGGATGGACTTATCCTACTGATGCAATTACATTAGAACCTGCCCAAGACAAATTGACCGCAAGCAAAACAGTAACGCTTACTGGTGATGAGGACTGGGTGAAAGAATTCAAAGTAGTATTGGCCGGTGCTTGGCTGGCTAAACAGAATGGAGGAGAAGCATTTGGATTGCATCGTGATTTTCCATCTGTTAGTAATTTAACGTACGCTGGCGATAATTTGAAACTGACACAAGATGGTCGTGGTGATGTTACCTTCACGTGGACGTACGCTACCGGTGATTTGACCCTTTCTTTCCCGCCTGTTTCTTACTATATTGCAGGTAGTTTCACGGATTGGGGTACCAGCAAGGTAGCATTGATTGAAGAGGCTGGCATTTGGAGTAAGACTATTACTATTAGTTCAACCGATGAACAGGAATTCCAAGTGGTACGTGATGCCGGTATTGATGAAGCATGGTTTGGCTTGGGAGCAAAAACAACGATGACTCCGAGTTCTTGCACCGATTGGGAAGTAAATACAGGTTATGAAAATATTGGCCTCCAGATTACCAAAATAGGTGATTATGGGTTCGAGTTTAATCCGGATGGAAACTTATTAAGCGTTACTTATCCTACAGCTACTGCTATTGATGAGGTTGAGGGTGCTGTGAAGGCTGTGAAGCGTGTTGTGAACGGTCAGTTGGTTATTGAGCGTGAGGGTAAGTTCTACAATGCTCTTGGCGCAGAAGTGAAATAAATCATCTGTGACCTATAACGAAAAGGACGAGCTTCGTGCTCGTCCTTTTTTGTGGCGATATAGAACATTTATTGCATAGGTATCGCCTTCGTATCGCCTCCGTTCCGCCTCCGTTCCGCTCCCGTGAAGCTATTAGCCGCAATTTAGAACATTGTTATCCTTTGAGAGCTTTGATAGCTTCTTCGATGGCGGCGATGCGGGCTTCGGCATCGGCTTTCTTCTTGCGCTCCAGTTCTACGATTTCGGGCTTGGCATTGGCGACGAAGCGTTCATTACTCAGTTTCGCCATCACGCCTTGGAGGAATCCCTGCTGGTGCGCGAGGTCAGCTTCCAGTTTCTTGAGTTCCTCTTCTACGTTGATGAACGCATCCATCGGGATGGCAAATTCGGTTGTGCCGACGATGAACTTTGACGCATTTCCCGTAACCTGTAACCCGTCACCCGTAACCGTTACATTAGCAAGTTTGCTTACTAACGGATTGAGCGCAATCGGGCTGATGAGTGTCAATTCTTCCTTCTGCGGAATATTCTTCGATGCGCGGATATTACGTACGCTTGATACTATTTCTTTTAGGTTTTCGATCTGATTTAGTACTGTTTCACTCTCGATCCGATTCTCTCTCGATAGGGTCTCGCTAGTCTGATTTGCCGTCATAATAGACTCTCCTGCTTTGCGCTCGTAGAGGTTCTGCCAGAGTTCCTCGGTGATGAACGGCATGAATGGGTGGAGCAGTTTGAGCAGGCGATCGAAGAAGGCGAGTGTGGCTTCGTAGGTAGCACGATCAATCGGTTGCTGATAAGCCGGTTTGATCATCTCCAGGTACCATCCGCTGAATTCGTCGCAGTACAGTTTGAAGATGGTCATTAAGGCTTCAGAGAGACGGTATTTGCTGAACAAGTCGGCAATCTCTTCTTCGGTCTTATTCAGATAAGCCTTGAACCACTCAATAGCGTATTTAGAGGTCTCAGGTTGTTCTATATCTGCGACTTCAAAGCCTTTGATCAAACGGAAACAGTTCCAGATCTTATTGCAGAAGTTACGTCCTTGCTCGCAAAGCGAATCATCGTAGAGAATGTCGTTTCCGGCCGGTGCGCTGAGCAGAATACCCATACGTACACCATCGGCGCCGTAGCGCTCGATGAGGTCCAGAGGGTCGGGGCTGTTACCTAACGATTTGGACATCTTGCGACCTAACTTATCCCGCACAATACCTGTAAAATAGACATGCTTGAATGGCATCTTGCCTACATACTCGTAACCCGCCATGATCATACGGGCTACCCAGAAGAAGATGATATCCGGACCTGTTACGAGGTCGGCGGTGGGGTAGTAGTATTGGATCTCCTTATTGTCCGGGCGCTCTATGCCGTCAAAGAGGCTGATCGGCCACAACCAACTACTGAACCACGTATCCAGCGCACCTTCGTCCTGAACGTAATTGCCTTCAGGCTTGGTCTCGCTCACGATGATTTTATCGTCTGGGTAGTTCTCCAGACCGGTTTGCAACAGCAGGTCCGCGTCGTAGTACGCCGGAATGCGGTGGCCCCACCATAGTTGGCGGCTGATGCACCAGTCTTTGATGTTCTCCAGCCAGTTGCGATAGGTATTCTTGTATTTGGCCGGATAGAAGACAATCTCATCGTTCATGACCGGCGGTAAGGCGATGTCGGCAAAATGCTGCATCTTCACGAACCACTGGAGACTCAACCGCGGCTCGATAGGTACGTTGGTACGCTCCGAATAACCGACCTTATTGTCGTAATCCTCTATTTTCTCCACGAGGTTGAGTGCCTTGAGGTCTTCTACTATCTGCTTGCGACAATCGAAACGGTCCATGCCATGGTACTTGCGTACGTTGGGTTGGAGTTCCGGCTCCATGGTGTCCATGTTCAGGTGGGCGTCCGGCGTGAAGATATCGATGGTGCGGAGGTTATATTTTTGTCCGAGTGCGTAGTCGTTGACATCGTGCGCAGGCGTCACTTTGAGGCAACCAGTACCAAAGCCTATCTCTACGTAGCGGTCTTCAATAATGGGGATGACGCGTCCTACACCCGGCACGCGAACGTGCTTACCTTTTAACCACTGGTTCTTCTCCTCTTTGGGGTTGATGCACACGGCTATATCGCCGAAGATAGTCTCCGGACGGGTGGTAGCCACGATGGCATATTTGCCCGGTTCCTCCACTACTTCGTAGCGGAGATAGTAGAATTTGGAGTGCTCTTCGTGATAGATCACCTCTTCATCAGAAAGGGCCGTTTGGCGCTCAGGATCCCAATTGACCATGCGCAGTCCGCGGTAGATGAGACCTTTCTTGTAGAGGTCGCAGAACACATGAATAACGGCTTTGGAGCGCGTCTCATCCATGGTGAAAGCGGTGCGGTCCCAGTCGCATGAACAACCGAGTTTGCGGAGTTGCTTGAGGATGATACCTCCGTGTTCATCGGTCCAGTCCCAGGCATGTTTGAGGAACTGCTCACGAGTCAGGTCGGATTTGTTGATGCCTTGCTCCTTGAGACGTTTGATGACCTTGGCTTCAGTGGCAATCGATGCATGGTCGGTTCCCGGTACCCAGCAGGCGTTCTTTCCTTCCAGACGTGCGCGGCGAACGAGAATGTCTTGAATGGTCTCATTGAGCACGTGACCCATATGCAGCACACCTGTTACGTTAGGCGGTGGAATAACGACCGTGAACGGTTCGCGGCTATCGGGTTCGGAGTGAAAGAGTTTATTATCCAGCCAGTATTGGTACCAGCGTGCTTCGATGTCTGTTGGGTTGTACTTAGAGTCCATATCGGGAATTACGAATTAAAAATTACGAATTAATAATGTGCAGCGCACACAAAAAACGTGCAAAGGTACAAAAAATAATTGAAAATTGAAAATAGGAAATTGAAAATTTGTCATTTTTTACATAAAAAGCATTTTTTTACAATTTTAATGCGCGTACGCTTGCGTATGTAAAAAATATTTCGTACCTTTGTGCGATATTTTGGAGTGTCGCGCGCTCTTTCCTCGTATGCGCGTTAAAACCCGGCGTTTTAACGGTAGATACTCGGAAGAACTCGCTCTCCCCAAAAAAACGTTCATTTTCTTAGCAAATGCACGATTTTTTCGGGGGCCCCATAAAGAGAAACAAAATGAATACATTTGAACAATTATGTCAGCAAAGGCGGTCGATTCGTAAGTACACGTCGCAACCGGTGGAGCGTGAGAAAATCGATTATATGTTGCGTTGTGCGTTGATGGCACCGAGCGGTAAACGTCTCAATCCATGGGAGTTTGTTGTGGTGGAGAACATCGAAACGATTCGTCAAATGGCGCCTTGCAAGGAATATGGTAGCGGTATGTTAGAGACAGCCACGGCAGCTATTGTCGTAGCATTGGACAGGCATAAGAGCGATACTTGGCAGGCGGATGGAGCGATTACGGCAGAGCATTTATTGTTGGCCGCGGCGGAACAAGGTCTCGGAGCGTGTTGGTGTCAGATCTACGGCCGTGAAGAGGCGGAGAGTTTGGTTCGGAAGTTGACCGGTATTCCCGAAGAGATGAATGTGCTTTGCGTCATTTCGTTGGGGTACAAAGATGAGGAGCGCAAGAACTACGATTTGGCCAAACTTCCGTATGAGAAGATTCATAACGAACGATTTTAGAATACAGACCGGATTACATATCAGAAATATATTATGAAACCAATAATAGCAATAACAGCCGGAGATATTAACGGAGTAGGGTATGAAGTTCTGCTGAAAGCGCTGCTGGAGAGTCATATGTTCGAGTTGATTCGTCCGGTCGTTTACGGCAACGCTGTGGTGGCGAAGCAACATATCCAAACCTTGAATGAGGAATATCGCAATGTGACTTGGAACACCATCGATGATGCTTCGCATGCGAAGGACGGCCGTATGAACCTTATTACTTGTTATACGGATAACACACCCGTGCAGTTCGGCGTGTCGACCCCCGAAGCTAACAAAGCCGCGAAGGCATCGTTGGACCGTGCTTGCCGAGACTTGAAGGAAGGCAAAGTGCACGCGTTGGTGACTGCGCCGATTAATAAAGAAGCCTTGAATGAAGGACAAAGGGACGATGTACCATGTACGAAGGGACACACCGAGTTTTTGGAGGAGAAGTTCGGCGGCGAGAGCCTGATGATGCTTTGTAGTGGCGCCTTGCGTGTGGCTTTGGTGTGCAATCACGTGTCCATCGCCGATATCCCGGCACAGATCACCGAGGAGCGGATCCTCGCTAAACTGACGCTACTCAACGAAAGTTTAAAACGCGATTTCGGCATTGAAAAACCTCGTATCGCTGTGTTAGCGCTTAACCCTCACGCAGGCGATGCCGGTTTGTTAGGCAAGGAAGAGCAAGAGATTATCTTGCCTACTATCGCCAAAGCGAATGAGCAAGGTATATGGGCGTTTGGTCCTTATGCGGCGGACGGTTTTTTCGGAACCGGTCATTTCGGTCATTTCGATGCGGTGTTGGCGATGTATCATGACCAGGGATTGATCCCATTTAAGACGTTAGATATGAGTGGTGTTAACTACACCGCC